>Ga0209121_10004328_pt1 | contig 13286 bp, 13 predicted proteins | sample Cruoilmetagenom3_FD_187292 | JGI IMG/M metagenome (GOLD analysis project Ga0209121, IMG submission 187292) | Oil polluted marine microbial communities from Coal Oil Point, Santa Barbara, California, USA - Sample 3 (SPAdes) (version 2) | ecosystem: Environmental > Aquatic > Marine > Oil seeps ... | reverse complement strand
GCGAGGGCGGTAGCCCGAAGCAATCTAATGAATACAAATAGTTATATTGTTCGAGATTGCTTCGCTTTGCTCGCAATGACGTGTTTTTTGACTTTTTACAAGTCCATCAAACCTGAAACTTTTGCTTTACAAGAAGGAGGTAAACACAATGGATTTTATTAAAAAAAGTATGTTGATTGGAGTAGGTTTGGCTGCTTTAACAAGGGAAAAAATTGAAAATACAGTCGATGAACTGATAAAAAAGGGTGAAATATCGGAAAAAGAAGGGAAAGAGGCCATCGACGAACTCATGGAGAAATCAAAAGAGTTCAAAAAAGAGCTGACTGAAAAAGTGGAAAAGGCTGTTGCCGATGCAATAAAGAAGTTAAATATTCCGACAAGGAAAGAATTCGCAGAGCTGAAAAACAAAGTAGAACAATTGGTTAAGTCTCAGGAAAACAAGGAATAATCAATGCTTATCCCTAAAATTGGTGTTGTCTCTCGTACTTATCGACACGTTAACCGTTACCGTCAGATCCTTACCGTTTTGTTTAAATACGGCTTTGGTGATCTGATTGATCAGCTGAATGTGGGTCAATATATCGAGATCGGCATGCAGATGATTTCGAGGAAACGTCGGGAACGTGTTGACAAACTCACAAGGTCCGAACGCATACGTATGGTTCTTGAGGAGCTGGGGCCGACATTTGTAAAATTAGGTCAGATACTATCAACTCGCCCTGACCTGGTTCCCGTTGAACTGATCGGCGAATTATCAAAACTTCAGGACGAAGTTCCACCTTTTCCTGTATCCAGGGTCAGGGAAATCATTAAAACCGAACTAAAGGTTCCCATAGAAAATATCTTCCAGAGCTTTGATGAAGTTCCGCTGGCAGCTGCCTCCATCGGTCAGGTCCATCGGGCAAGGCTAAAAAGCGGAGAAGAAGTTATCGTTAAGGTCCAGCGTCCCGACATTCATAAGACTATTGAGGCGGATTTAGAAATACTGTTACACCTCGCCACCTTGATGGAGAGGCACGTTGAGGGGTGGGAAATTCATCGTCCCACCAGGATAGTTGAAGAATTTTCCCGTATCCTTGAGAAGGAGATCGACTATACCATTGAAACATCGAATGCAGAACGGTTTGCACGGCAGTTTATCAGTAATTCAACGGTTTATGTCCCCCGTGTTTTCAGAGAAGTATCGACGAAGCAAGTCCTTACAATGGAGCATGTAGATGGTGTAAAGGCATCTGAGATTGACAAATTAGATGAAGAGGGTTTTGACAGAAAGATAATAGCCTCTCGCGGGGCTGAATTAATACTTGAACAGGTATTTGAATACGGATTTTTTCATGCCGATCCGCACCCGGGGAATATCTTCATTCTGCCTGATAATGTTATATGTTATCTTGATTTCGGCATGATGGGACGTGTAGATCGTCGTGCAAGGGAAGACTTTGCCGATATTGTCTATGCCTACGTCAGCCGGGACGAATCAAAAATTGTCGATGCCGTGTTGAGGGTTGTGGAGTGGGATATGGATCCGGACCGCCGCGCTCTTGAAAGAGATGCAGGAGACTTTGTTGAGTCATATCTGTACAAGCCTCTCAAGGAATTACGCATAGAAGACATTCTCAAGCAGGTTCTTGAATTGATTACACATCATAAACTTCGACTCCCGCCGGATATATTCCTCATGGTTAAAGCCCTGGCTCAGATGGAAGGCTTGGGTCTTGTACTGGACCCCGATTTTGATATGACCGAAAAGGCTGAGCCTTTTATTAAACGCCTCAAGTTGAAGCGTCTTTCCCCGAAACGGGTAATGGGTGATTTTCTCGACTCCGGTGGAGATCTGATTCAGCTTCTCAAGGAAATTCCCGGAGAACTGCGGGATATAACGAAACAGCTAAGACAGGGAAAGGTAAGCGTTGGATTTGAACACAAAGGGCTTGAGAATTTTATGTTTGAGATGGACAGGTCATCAAACAGGATAGCATTTGCACTGGTCGTTGCTTCTCTTATCATCGGATCATCTCTCATCATCAGGAGTGACCTGGGACCTTCTCTTTCTGGTTTTCCCATACTCGGCCTTGTGGGGTTTGGCATAGCCGGTATTTTTGGAATATGGCTACTAATATCGATCCTGCGTTCGGGAAGAATGTGACAGCAAATCCGAAAATCGGATAACGTTTTACGGTTTGCGTTTTCCGAGTTCACGCTTCCTTTTCAATATAGGCGTAAGCGCTATGATTATGAATACTTTCAATGTTTTCCGCTTCAACGCTGTATGAGGTAAAATTTTCTATCTCGTTGAGCCTTTCCGCTATACTTCTTACCACATCTTCAACAAACATCGGTTTTTCGAATGCCCTTTCAGTGACATACTTTTCGTCGGGCCTCTTTAGAAGGGAGTAAATCTCACTGCTTGCCGATTTCTCCACTAATTTAATGACGTCTTCTATCCAGAAAAATGTTTTAAATCTCAATTTTAATTTTACGATACTTCTCTGATTATGAGCACCAAAATTGCTGATCTCTTTGGAACAGGGGCATACCGTGGTGACCGGGACTGTAATGCCGACGAGAAAGACATTTTCATTGCCGTTACTTTCACCGCAGAAACTGCACCAGTATTCCATATGACTTTTTGCTCCAGAAACAGGAGCTTGTTTTTCGATAAAGTAAGGAAATTTTATCTCCATATGTGCCGATTTTGCATCAAGCTTCTCTCTCATTTTTTCGAGAATCTGGTTGAAGTTTTTGATGTTGATATGGCCCCTGTAATCGTTCAGTATCTCGACAAAACGACTCATGTGAGTTCCCTTGAAATGATGGGGAAGATTTACATACATGTTAACCGTTGCGTTGACATGCTGGATACCGTTTGTTTTGTCAAGAACAATAACAGGATATTTAATTCCCTTTACGCCTACCTTCTGTATCTCCAAGTTCCTGTCATCCCGGAGGCTTTGAATATCAACCACTTTTATTACCTCTGTACGTGGCCCACGAAGTATTCGATTCCCACACTGTTACTTTTGATAGCTGTAAATTATTTTTATCTGTCTTTTCTGCCAGGCTGTTAAATATGAATCTGGCGATATTTTCCGATGAAGGGTTTATACCTTGAAAAACGGGAAGGTCATTTAGAAATTTATGGTCGATCTGTTCAAGAACATCGTCTGTCCATGCCTTCAATATCCTGAAGTCAACCACGAGCCCTTCGCTGCCTAAATTCTTTGAAGCGACTGTGACGTCAACAGTAAAATTGTGTCCGTGGAGGTCTTCACATTTACCACCGATATCTAATGTGTGGGCTGCGGAAAATGATTTCCTTATGCTTACTTCGTACATAATGATCCTTCCGGTCTGTCTGTTTTTATATCAAATCCGTTACTTTTGCTGCATTATCCAGAATAATATCCGCTCCTGCTTCCCGGAGAAGCTCCTCAGAAGCGTATCCGGTAAGAACACCAATTGTATAGGTTCCAACATCTTTTCCAACGGAGATGTCAATAGGATGGTCCCCGACCATTGCCGTATCTCCCGGTTTTGCGTTTAATGCCTCAAGGGCAATTTCAAGTTGTTCAGGATGAGGCTTTACGTTTATGGTAGCTTCTCTTGTAATGACAACATCACAATAATATTCTATGTCAGGGTACAAACCTGTTACCGCCTCGATACAGTTTCTTGTTACCACGCCGATTTTTATATTTCGTCTTTTCAGCTCCTTCAGCATTTCCTCTATTCCATCGAAGAGATCCCCCTTTTTTGCTCCTTCAATTTCAATATCGCGGATCAGAATATGTGCCCTTTTCATGAAATCATTCTCGTTTCCCGGATGAAGCCTGGCAATTTCTTTTTTCCCCGCTTCGATCATTTCAAGGGCGAAAAGGTTTTTAAAACCATTGGTGTCTATATCAAAGCTGGAAATGAGATCGACGACACACTGTTTCATGTATGTGAAATCAAGGTTGAGCTTTGCAAGCGTTCCGTCAAAATCAAAGATAATGGTTTTCAGTGGAGATTTTTCTTTTATTGCCATACTTTTCGCTTATAGAAGTGTGTAAAATTTAAGAAAGTACATAGATGATCAAATCCTGTCAAGGTATTTTATGACGATACATTACCCGTCAGGTAATCGGGAAGAAGGATTCTTTTGATCACTTTTTTTGGTTTCATATGGGGAAGTTCAAAATCAAAGACGATCTTCAGAAACGATGTGACTATGGCAAAGGTCGCTCCCCAGAGGATTTCTTCCTTACCATCGTGATCTTGATGAATTAGACAGGGGAAATCCCACCTTCTTTCTTCCACTTCATCCAATTCATCGGAAGCCTCCAGAGAATAAATGCCGTAATTTTCCTCCCGGAAAAAGGCTTTTAGGGGGATTTCGACGATCTTATCTACTTCTCCGTTCGGGTGGAAGTTTATTTCTTTTTTTACCAGGCCTGCGACAGGAAAGATCGTCTTTGTAAAAAGAGTCAGGTCATAGCAGGGCAGGGGGCCCAGGAAAGTAACGTTGAAGGGGCTTAACCTCACCTCTTCCCACGATTCCCTCAGGGCATTTGCCAGAAAGAGAGAAATGTCTCTAAAGGCTGCTTTTCCTCTTTTTTGTGTATGTTTGAGCGCTTCTCCTTTGAGAATCAGGGGGAGGCCACAAGAAATCAGATTACACAAAATGCGATCTTTCGATAGTTCCAGCATCCCACCGGGACAGCTCAGATCTCCTCCCTGCGGTACGTCAGCGGAACGCTTAATCAACTGAAATACAAACTCGCCTCCATTCCCGACAGCAGCGTCAGGATTTTCTTTATAATGAATGATAAGTAGTATCCCCGCGGCATGCCACGTTTCGTTTTTTTTTCTTTTCTTCTTTATGGACTCAAATTTTTCGGAAAAATCGATCGATGAATTTCCTAATTTTTCGATAATAAGATTAAGTATTTTCTCTTTTTGATCCAGTATTGAGGGCTGCATATTTTGAAATTATACCTTTTCCGGAGGAATGTCTAATAATTTTTTAAAATACTATCAATTTTCCTTTCGTACCAGCAACCGAAGGGAAATGGGTCGAGAAAGCCGCAATGCCCTCCGTAGCGCTGTACCAACAGGTTTAGATTGTCATGGTCTTGTAATCCGTAAAAATCATTCACCGGGATAACCGGGTCATCTTCAGACGTAATGATCGTAACAGGTTTTGATAGCTTATCGAAGGTATTCCCCAATAGTGTATATGTGCCGAAATATTCTTCATGATTTTTGAAATGGGAATATCCGGGTATAATATAATCCGTTACTTCCATGACAGTCTTCATTTTAAACACTTCATCAATCTTGTAAGTATCCGGAAAGGCATCCTGTTTTTTTCTCAGAGACCTCATCCACTTTTTTAGAAAATAATTTCTATAGAATGGATTATTCCGGTCTATTACAACAGTGGTCTTGTGTGGATCCATAACGGGGCTTATGCTGAAGATATGAATAAGATTCTCAGTTTCTGCTTCTTTCTGTTTTAATGCAATCCTGAGGGCAAAATTTCCACCTAGGGAAAAACCCACGACGTAGAATGGTTTGCCTCTGGAAAGATCGGCTATATTTTGTGTAGCTGTCATAGTTTCTTCGATCAGGCCACCATGAAAGAGCCCTTCATTCAGGTGATGACTGTCACCATGGTCTCTCAGGTTAAGACGAAATATATCATAACCATTATCAAAAAAATATTTTCCAGCACGGAGGATGTAAACCGAATCTGAACTGCCTTCCCACCCATGAAGGAGCATCATCAGCCCCTTGCCGGAGTTGTCGGGGTGACGAGAATGATAACCAAGAAGCCGGACATCATCTCCTCCGTCGATAATCATTTTTTGGGCGCAATCAACCATGGAATTTTTGCTGGGAGCCATAAGTTTCAGGCTCTTGAAAAAAGTCTGTACGTGGGGGTTTCGAGCCCATGGTTTTGGATTAAACTTTTCTGTCATCTTTAGTTTTAATGCGTTCGTAAAAAGTCTCAATAGCTTGTCATTTAGAGTGAAACGAGAAATCTTTAGGTCGTAACACATTGAAAAAAGAAGAGTTCTCCCTGTGGTCTTCGGTGAACTCAGTCGAACCGTCGAAATGACAGATTCGCTGAGTTTGACTGTTTAGGAAACTGTAAATAATAAAAAGTTAAAAATCAAAAAAACCCTATTTTTCCTTCATTATTGACTGTATATGTCTTTCCAGTTCTTCCTTCGTCGATACTTTTGTTATTGTGTTAACCAGTTTACCGTTTCTGAAAAGGAGGAGTGTTGGCGTATCTTCTATGTTGTATTCTGCTGTAATCCGAGGACTTTCATATATGTTTAATTTCGCTATTTTGACGCCCCCTGCATATTTAGGGGCAAGTTGATTCAGGATAGGTATCACTTCTCGATTGGAATCGAACCAGGGAGCCCAGCAATACACAAGAACTGGACCGGGGAATGTAATGACTTCATTGTTGAATGTATTATCAAATATGTCTGCAGCGTAGCCTTGATAAAGTGGCGCACCACATCTGCCGCATATGGGCCTATCATAAAGTCGCTCTTCTGATACGATATTTTTAGTGCCGCATGCCAGACATCGAAGAATAAGTTCATCAAGCGGAGCGCCACACCGTCCACAGAGAGGCTTGATATCGGAACTATGCTGTGGAATTCTGTTTTTCTGGCCGCACCGCAGGCATCTAAGAATAAAGACTTTTTTAACCATTGGATGTAATCATTTAGTTAAGAAGTGACGGATTTCACGGCATATGGGCTTTATCAATTATTTTATGTTACCCTTTTATCAGTCTTGAAGCAACTATCCTTAAACTGCTTGGCAAATTTTTTCATTTCCGATGCCCGTTCAGTAATTTCACCATAGTGTGAGAAAAATCTGGTTTTTGTATCTGTTATTCCAATAGAAATGGTCATAATATCAAATGTTCTTTCTACACTTTGTCTGTCAATGGAAGTAATAAAACCCGCTTCCCTATCTGAAGGGTCGTAAAACGTCGGTATGATTCTATCAAAGGCATCGATAATTTCCCGAGAAATCTCTTCCATATTGTCTGCTTCAACAAGATATATAAAATCGTCACCACCAATATGTCCAATAAAGCTGTTCCGGGGTTGCCTGTTCTTAACGATATTCAGGATAAGACGTCCGGTTATCTTTATAACTTCGTCACCACGGCTGAAACCGTATTTGTCATTGAACGGTTTAAAATAATCAAGGTCTCCGTATGCCAGGGCAAAGTTTTCGTTCCTGTCCAGCCTGCTCTGTATCTGTCTGTTAATTGAAATATTGCCGGGAAGCCTGGTCAGGGGATTAATTTCTACAACTCTTTCCGATCTCGCAATACATAAATCAATTCTTGTAAGGAGTTCGTTCTCAAGATCGGTTCTGCGGATGTAATCTTCTACAAACAGGGACTCCCAGCCGGGAATGACTACATCATCAGATAAAATCATCATAACAGGTAATTGATTAAAAATGGGATCTTCCTTCAAATTGTTGACAACAGTGATTGTGAAAGGGTCATTCGGATTGGTGTCAAGAATGAGAAGGTCGGGTAAAGAATTATAGATGGAATCAAGAGCAGATTGAATATTACTAAAAAGGATGGTTTTATATAACTCTTTTAATGTGTTATCTAAAAAGTTTATTAAAACAACGTCCTGACTGACAACCACAATCGTTTTCATAATTATAAGGATAGCTCTTCTGTTATTTCCAGTGAGTTGTCCATTTCTCTGAGAATTTCCTTAATGTCACTTTCCGTCAAGTTAAGTAACTCAAAAGCAGCAGGCTCTATAGCGGGCACAAACGGATCACCGGCAAAGCCGAATCCTCTTGCGCGAACAAGAATATCAGCAAGATGGACGACCGCTGTTTCCATGGGGGCGTATTTTGAGCGATGAGGTGCATGATGATACTTTATTGCTTCAGTCAGGTTGTTAGGAAAGCGCCATTTTTCTGCCAACCAGCTTCCAACATTGGCATGATTTTCGACGAATTGATTTTGTTCTGATTCGAAAATGGTTATACCCTGTTGGGTCGCATCGTGAATAGCTTTTTGGTATTCTTCCGGAAATTCAAGAATTAATATCACTTTTCCGATGTCATGAAGCAAACCTGCAGCATAGATCTCCTCGGGTTCCTTTAAATTCTTCCTTTGGGCGATGAGCTTTGATGTGATGGCACAATCAAAAGAATGTTCCCAGAGCCCCTGCATCGATTGTTGCATCAATTCAAAAACGGAAGCTCCGATGAGCAGACCTTTTATGACATTCAGACCGAGCAGGACCGTTGCATGAGATACGGAAGATATCCTTCCCGGGAATCCATAGACTGCGGAATTTATCATCTTGAGGATTTTTGTTGTCAGAGCGAGATCACTTGATATGAAATCACTGATTTCGTTAAGGGAAATATCGGGTTTTTCAATAATTGATGAAATATGTTTCAGAACGCTTGGTATTGTCGGAAGGGCGCTTATGTTTTCGACTTTACTGCGGAGAAATTTCGCATCCATACTATTCATATAGGTCCTCGATATGTTCCTGTACTAGTTTTTTTATAACGCTCATATAGGGCTTGTCCGCTACGTTCCGGAATCTCTTATCCAGTTGTGCCATCATCTCATCTTTTGGTACGCTCATTTGTGAAGGACCGTCGATATAAACACTCCCGATCTCCATGTCTTTGATCTTTTGTATCCAGTTATCATTAAGCTCCGTGCCTTCGCCAAGCAAGACCATACTACCTCGCATGACAGGCTTTTTCAGCTTCATGCCCGGCTCAAGTTTGTCAACGGGAATTCTCGGCATAATAGTTCTCCATCGATAAATGGCCCTTTTCGCAATTCAGGGCATGTCTCGAAATCATTTCATATAACATACCGCTTCTTCTACAGCGTATCAATCTTCATGTCAAGTTTCTGGTTGATTGTCCGGTGATCGATTCGTGATATCTGTTTCATGACAGTTTTCAACGTGTGAAACGCGTTCTTCAAGAATAGTTCTTAACCTGTAAGACAAATCCTTAATGTTGAATGGTTTCTGGATAAAACCATTGCAGCCCCGGTTCAATATCCCGGTAGCCTGGCCGGTTATGCTGTATCCACTTGAAAGGAGAACCTTTATTTCAGGATTGATCTCTTTCAGGTTGTCATAGGTTTCTCCACCGTTCATCCCGGGCATTATCATGTCGAGTATGACCATGTCGATATCATCCCCCTTCTTTCTGTAAGTCTCAATGGCTTCTTCCCCGCTCCTTGCGGATATGACATTGTAACCCAGAGTCTTCAGTATCTCCTCACCAATATCTATGATCATATCTTCATCATCCACGAGAAGGATTGTCTCATGTCCCGTCAGGGGCCGTTCTTCCCCTACTGCTGTTCCATGATCCACGATCACTGCCTCAGATGCAGGCAGACAGATATTGAAGGTGGTTCCCGTATCTTTTTCACTGTACACGTTAATAACACCGCCATGGTTCTTTATGATGCCGTATGCGGAGGCCAGGCCCAGACCTGTCCCCCGGCCCATCTCTTTTGTGGTGAAGAAGGGATCAAATATCTTTTGCTTTGTCTTCTCATCCATCCCCGCTCCAGTGTCTGTAACGGATATCTTTACATAATTGCCGGGTTCAATATCATAGGGCTTCACGTATGTTTCATCAAGTGTGATGTTCTCCGTCTGGAGATATAACTCGCCTCCTGCCGGCATGGCCTGCCATGCATTAACGTACAGGTTCAGCAGGACCTGGTCTATCTGCCCCTGATCCACCTCTACCGTCCAGACATCTTTCTGGTATTTCCTGTAAATCTTTATCTCTTTCTTTGTGCGGCCGAACATGGCAGAACCCTTTTTGATAAGTTCATTCAGATCCGTCGGTTTGACTTCATATTTGCCGCCCCGGGCAAAGCCCAGGAGTTGTCTCGTGAGATCTGCGCCGCTTCGGATATACTCCTCAACATTCTTTAACCTTTGATAGTGAGGATGGAGGGAATCCATATCGAAAAGCGCAAGGGAGACATTCCCCTGGATTCCCATAAGGAGATTGTTGAAATCGTGGGCTATGCCGCCTGCGAGGGTGCCTATGGATTCCATTTTTCTGGCCTGATGGAGCTGGTCTTTGAGTCGGTTCCGTTCGGTAATATCAATGCCGAGACCGAAAAAGAAATCAAATTCACCATTTTTCTTAAATATCGGTCTTCCGTGCCACTCAACCAGAAGTTCGCGTCCATCCCTGGTTAAGAGGCGGTTTTCATTAAAAGTCGGTTCCCGTAACTTTGTCAGTTTATTAAATGTTTTTGATAAAAATTCACGGTCCGCTTCGGAAACGAAAGTGGACAGATAATCGGTTTCTGTGACTTCATTCTCTGTGTAACCAAGTGCCTGCAGCATTGACGCACTCATCATCAGGGTTTTCCCTTCGGAGCTGATTGCCACAAAAAAGGCGGGAGAACTCTGAACGAGAATATTTGTAAAGTCTCTTTCTTTGCGCAGAGCTTCTTCTGCCTGTTTGCGTTTGGTGATGTCTCTGGTCACCCCCTGTATCCCGCTCCACCGGGCGTTCTCATCGCGCAGTCCCGACATCTTCATCTCAACCCAGATAACGGAGCCGTCCTTGCATATCTGCTCCATCTCAAGCGTACGCGTCCGGTCAGGATGTGCCCGGCCCGAGGCTTCCAGTGCCATCTCTTCCTTAAATGTTTCGTATACAAGCTTTAGAGATGCGGGGGAAATTATTTTGTCAAGCGTCAGATCCAAAAACTCCTCGGACGTATATCCCATAAGCCTGTAAACGGAAGGACTGATGTAGATAAACCGCAGGTTCATATCCATTGTCCAGATTACATCTGCCGCATTTTCGGCAAGGAGGCGGTAGCGTTCCTCACTTTCGTGGAGTTTCTGAAAGGATCCGGCATTGGTAATGCTGACGGCCATCTGTGAAGCTATTCCCATAAGTAGATTTAAATCACTCTGGGTAAGGGGCCTTTTTGATTCGGCATTATCTATACCCAGCACGCCTATGGATTCTTTTTCATAGACAATGGGTACGCAGATAAGTGAGTGAACACCCAACTCTTTAACCCAGTTTTGACTTCTTTCCGAAAGGGTTTTTTCGATTTCTGAAATATCATTTACAAGAAAGGGCTTCTGTTCCCTGAAAGCGACTACCATCGGTCCCCTGGATTCAGGTTTGTCGAGATGAAACTCGATACTTTGTAAAAGATCTTCTTGTTTCTTGTCGTAGCCGAAGCCACTGGTGAAGAGAAGATGAGTTTTGTCTCTGTTGGCCAGCATGATTATCCCTCGATCAAAATCCAGGCGTTTCTCCATAATATCCATTACTGTGTTACTCAATGAATCGATATCCAGAATTGTCGAGGTCGCCTGGCCAAGTTCCTGAATGAGCAATGCGTCGCTGTACCGCCTATTTGTTTCATCGATAAGATCCCGTGCTATATCACCCTGGGTTTCAATGGTTTTAGTTAAATCAATTTTCTCAATATGTTCGGAATAAAGTGACAGTGCCATAACGAAGAAAATATATAATGTGATAAAAATTACCCACGTTATGTGTGGCAGTATAAAAAATGAAGGGATAGAGGCAAAGAGACCGAACAATAGAAAAATATTCCTTACACGTTTCCAGATGAGAGAATCGGTTTTTTCCCAGGTGATGATATAGCGGCAACAATCCCCACCTTTATGTACGCATTTATCGTGTTCGATGGTGGCGTATTTTTTCGTGTAAGATTTGGCCAGAGATTCCAGCATCCCCATCCGATTCTCGCACTGGTGAGGCTTTTCATGCACACCCGGTTTTGGGACGGCCATGACCTCTATCTTATTACGGCCAACTTTTCTTGTCTTGAAGGTCATGTGGCGGGTCAGATTGCCGGCAATCTTTTCCATGATTCCATACGCTGTTAACGGTGTCAGAAACCCCATGATGTGTGTCTTTATCGGACCGAATGACTCTGCAGACGCCACGTAACGTCCCACCTCCCTGGCGATGCTGGGATTACCTGTTTTTGCATTTATGATTTCGTAAAAACAGTTAATCTGTCGTTGGGTGAACCAGTGAGCCGGGTCCTCAACCTCATATCTTGTCATTTCCGCATGCTCAAGAATGGAATCGATATCGATATCGGGATAATATTTACCCAGATATTCACAATAACTCTTCATTATTCTGCTGTTATATAATGGCGATTTGTCATCCATTCTCGGACTCCCGATGATTCTGTTATCCTGCTTTATATCGGCACATATTCTGTTTTCTATAGTCTGGTTTCTATCAATTAATGCTCAGTTAGATTCTTTCTTTTTTCTTCCAAGGCTTCTTTTTCAAAATTATTGGTTGATGCGGGCCTGTCTTCTTTAAAATACATGGGGTAATGTTTCCTGTATGCGGCTATAATCTTTTCATACGGCAGGTCCGCGAAATGGCCGCGGTCGCGGACATATTCCATGTGTTTATTTCTTTTGTTGTCAAATTCATGGAATATGGAATCATGAATGCCGTCGAATTCAATGGGACGAACACCCGATTTTTCGCACAGGGAAATATTAAAGGTGGGCGTGACTTTCACCCATTTTTTATTCAAGAACATTTCCGCGTATCCATGATAAACGAAGAGATCGGTTCGCATCATTTTTCTAAGCCGCTCGGTGGTCAGGTGGTTGCGGACATCAGCAAATCTAAGGCGGCTGGGAATTCCGAGGACGCGCGCCATCGCCGCAAGAAGAATAGCCTTTTCCACACAAAAGCCGGATCTCCTGGCCAGAACAACACTGGCCCTGAATTTGTCCGGCGAGATATCGATATGGTACGGATCATAAATAATCTGGTCCCGTACAGCATAAAAGATCTTGACAGCCTTTTCGATTTCAGTCTTTGCGCCTTCCGCAGATGATCTTGTGAATTCGATTATCTCCGGTGAGTCACTGTCAATAAATCTGGTCGGTTGAAGATAGATCTTAAAATCTTCTGACTGAGATGTTTTCATGGTTCTACCTTTCAGATTAAAATGGTTGTAACAATTGATGGTTTTGTAAAAAGTCAAACTCAGCGAATCTGTCATTTCGACCACAGGGAGAAACCTTATTCTTTCAATGTAACTCGGTTGGCCGAATTTAATATAACTTGTTGATTTCTCTGGACACTATCCAGACACACAGCATCGGCCTGTTCGGGGAACAGGCCCTACTATATGTAGGGGCCGATGCCCCCATCGGCCTTAAACATGCTTTGTAAAAGTTACTTTCCATTAT
>Ga0209121_10004327_pt1 | contig 13290 bp, 12 predicted proteins | sample Cruoilmetagenom3_FD_187292 | JGI IMG/M metagenome (GOLD analysis project Ga0209121, IMG submission 187292) | Oil polluted marine microbial communities from Coal Oil Point, Santa Barbara, California, USA - Sample 3 (SPAdes) (version 2) | ecosystem: Environmental > Aquatic > Marine > Oil seeps ... | reverse complement strand
GGAGAATGTATATACCGGTGCTGATGATGCAGAATTTTTGTCAAGAGGGATTTACCATATTTATAAAAATAAGAACCTCAGGTATTCACAGATAGTGCCCTTTACCATGTTCGAGGAAAAGAATTCCGGGAGCAACCTGCCTGCGCAGATTGATATTTATTCGAAACCGGGTAAAGAATACGAGTTTCTGTTTATAACTAAAGGAGGAGGATCTGCCAATAAGACTTTCCTTTACCAGCAGGCTAAGTCGCTGCTGAACGAGGAAAGCCTAACGAGATTTGTCAGGGAAAAGATACAGGACCTGGGTACTGCAGCCTGCCCGCCATATCACCTCGCTCTAGTAATAGGTGGCACTTCTGCTGAAGCCACACTGAAAACGGTCAAGGAAGCGTCTGCAGGTTACCTTGACCATCTGCCTACCGAAGGTAATGCAAGCGGAAGGGCATTCCGTGATCTGGAGTGGGAAAAGAAAATAGAAAAAATATGTCAGGAGTATGGCGTGGGAGCCCAGTTCGGAGGTAAATATTTTGTTCATGATGTGCGCGTAATACGTATGCCAAGGCATGCAGCTTCATGTCCGGTAGGAATAGGTGTAAGTTGCAGTGCCGACAGGAATATAAAGGCTAAAATAACCAAGAAGGGAATATTCCTTGAACAACTTGAAAAAGATCCTGAAAAATATATGCCGGAAAAAGCACCATCACTTGAAAAACCGGTTGAAATCAATATCGACAAACCAATGGAAGAAGTACTTGCCGAGCTTAGCAAGTACCCTGTTAAGACCAGGTTGAGCCTTAGCGGCACACTGGTAGTTGCAAGGGATATGGCACACGCCAGGATCAAGACCATGCTTGATGAAGGTAAACCGATGCCAGATTATTTCAAGGACCACCCGGTATATTACGCTGGCCCGGCAAAAACACCTGAAGGAATGGCTTCAGGAAGTTTTGGCCCTACAACAGCCGGCAGGATGGATCCATATGTTGAGCTTTTCCAGAGCCATGGAGGATCAATGATTATGCTTGCAAAGGGCAACCGTTCAAAACAGGTAATAGATGCCTGTAAGAAATATGGTGGTTTTTACCTTGGTACAATAGGTGGTCCTGCTGCCGTGCTGGCCAATGATAATATTAAATCAGTTGAAGTCGTTGATTTTGAAGAACTGGGAATGGAGGCCGTCAGGAAGATAAAGGTCGAAAACCTTGCAGCATTCATCCTTACCGATGATAAGGGGAATGACTTTTTTGATGAATACAATGATTAGGTTCAGGCGAACGAAAAAGATAGATAATTAGAGAGTTGTTGAGTTGTTAAATTGTTGAATCGGGAAGTTGAATAGTGCAAGAAATGCCTAAGTCAGTATGTATATACCCGATTAAACGATTTAACAACTCAACAGTTCAACAGTCTCATTTGAGGCCTATCTTTTCTCCTTTTGAGGCTTTCTCTGCCACCTCGGTTATACGGTGTTTACGGGTTTCATCTTTCTTAGCCGCATTGATCCACCTTATGCACATCATACGGTACGATTTAGGGAAAGAAATAAAATATCGGAATGCCTTGCCGGTATTGTGAAGTTTATTATCCAAATCTTCAGGTATTTCAACTATGGCAGGCGTTTTTTCAGTTTTGAGTATCAGTGAAGGATCTTTCTTTGTTTGTTCAAATAGTCCCATTCCGTGACTGGACATTCTACCATTGCTGATCATTTTTTCAGCACGCCTGATATTCATCTCTGACCATTTACTGTTCCTGCTCCTGGGAGTGAATTTCTGGCAATAAGTGTTTTCATCAATCCTCTTTATTATACTATCAATCCATCCATAGCAAATTGCTTCCTCAACAGCATCATCATAGGGAATACGAGGTTCACAGGTGTGTTTCTTATAATAAATAAGCCATATCTCCTTTTCCTTTTTATGATTCGTCTCGAGCCATTCGCGCCATTCTTCCCGGCCTGTTACATGAAGGGTTTTCATTCCATTTTTAAAATAAAAGATAAAAGATAATAGGGAAATGTGCAAAGAAAAAAAATAAACAAGGCTAAGGCTGAGGCTAAGGCTCATGTGGAAAAATTAACGAATTAACAAATCAACCTTATTAGCTTACTGAAGATTATTCAGTAGATTTGGTGCCGATAATTGTTAAGTTGAATAGATATCAGGTCAATTGGAAAAATGGAATATAGATAATATACCCGGCCAGGATAATAAAATTGTTATTATTACAGGTGCAAACAGTGGTATAGGCTTTCAAACAGCAAGGATATTGTCCTCAAAAGGTGCAAAAGTAATCATGGCATGCCGTAATAAACAGAAAGCAGAAAAAGCTACGGGTAAAATACTCAGGAGATTTAATAAGGCAGATCTGGAATTTATGCACCTCGATCTGTCCAGCCTTGATTCAGTAAAAAAATTTGCAGAAGAGTACAAAGCAAAGTACAAAAAACTTGATGTTCTTATAAATAACGCCGGAGTTTTGGGCACCCCGTACAAGAAAACAGAGGATGGCTTTGAATGGCAGTTTGGGGTTAACCATCTTGGCCATTTTGCACTGACTGGTTCCTTGTTGGATTTATTATTAAGAACACCGGGATCAAGAGTTGTAACTATAACCAGCATAGCACACTTCAGGGCAGTGATTCATTTTGAGGATCTTTCCGGCAGGTCATGGTATAGCCCGATGAAATCATACCGGCAGTCAAAACTGGCTAATCTCCTTTTTGCTTATGAATTGCAAAGAAACCTTAATGAGAAAAATGCAGATTCAATTTCAATAGCGGCCCACCCGGGGATAAGTGCTACGAATATTGTATGGTTGCCTTTCCCCGTCAACAAGCTTAAAGACCTTGTATTGATGAGGGCGTACAGGGGAGCAATGCCAGGTATAATGGCAGCTACAGACAGTGATCTCAGAGGAGGTGAATATATAGGCCCATCGGGCAGGTGGCAGTCATTCGGGTACCCCGAAATCCTAAAATCCAGTGTCGCATCATATGACAGAACATTGTGGAAGAGATTGTGGGAAGTATCTGAAGAACTGACAGGAATAATATTCTTCTAATAATACAAATATGAAACCAGCCGGTGTGAGTAAGACCCATACCAACAGGCCTGGCAGGCAAAAAATATGGAGGATAAAAAAGGCTACCTGTTATGGGTAGCCTTTTTATTTGTGTAATTTCTTATTTACTATTCGTAGGCATAGTCCTTAATCATGGTTGCAGCATTCCAGTTTGATGATGGAAGATCACCAAATATCATACTATTGGCACCAAACTTAAGAGACTTGGCATTAGTATACCCTGCAAGTTTCAACAGTGAAGCACAGAAGGCCGCAGATTGACCACTGTAGCATACAACCACAATCTCATAGTTCATACTCCCGGCATTGGTCTCTACATGTCCCATGACATGTGGCACAATTTGCATTATAACCTTCGATCTGGTGCTGTGGCAACTGGTCAAATCCTTCAGGGCCACTCTTACCACTTCTCATGGCAACTTTTCTTTTCTGTTCTGTACCATGGTGCAGGCTGGTTGAGAAATCACTTACAATATCGCCATGGCAGTCACCACATTTCTCAACATACTGTTCCGAGGGATGCCTCAGAAAATCACCTGAATGAGACAGTTCCTTGTCGGATGTTTTATCAACTCCATTGTGGCAATCAGTACATTTCAGCATATCATGAGTTGAGGACTTAAATGCCTCATAACCTTCACCTTCCATTATTACCCTGTCATAAGGATCATAATGGGGTGCAGAGCCACCACAACCACCTGCCGGGGCAGCTGTATCCGGAGTATGCACTTTTTGAAGATGGGCATAATCGGTATGACAACCTTCGCAGGTCCCGTAGGGCAGAGTTTTCTTATCCTTGTTTGTGACTTTTGCACAACCCACGATAAGCAGTCCTGTTAGAAGGAAAAAAAAGGGCTTTAACTTGCTGAATATGATTGCTTACATAATATATTATTGTGAAATAATTAACAATCACTGTAAAATGCATTGTATTGCTGTAGAAATTGCTGTTTCCTCCCTAACTGCAAATATCATGCTATATGAGATCAGTATTAATTTTCGTTGATCTGTGATAGTAAAGAAACTGATCTATATCATGTTTTCTTGCAGTTTTTCTTATATTTACCGCAAAGAAAATTTATAAGGATGGATGAAATTTTAAGGTATACGGCATGCACAATAAGTTCACATTATTACAAGTGCTTTGATAAATTAACGGAGGAAGAAAGAAAATCTATTGAAAGGCAGTCAGTTACTATTAAATATAAAAAAGGTGAGATAATCTGCAAGCAGGGTAGTTTTGTTTCCCAAGTGATGTATGTGGAAAAAGGTCTTGTTAAGGTTTTTCTCGATAATGGAAAAAATTCACTGGTGTTGAAAATAATCCCTGATGGTAATTTGCTTGACCTAGCTTCTGTTTCAAAGGAGTTCAATACCTACCAGTACTCAGCTATGGCCTATATTGATTCGGAAATTAAGCAGATTGATATTAACGCTTTCAGGGAGCTGCTTAATACCAATTCCGAATTCGCAAAGGAAGTGATTGATGTATTAAGTGCCAACAGCGTACAGATATACGGAAGGTTTTTCTGCCTTACACATAAGCAGGCTTTTGGCCGGTTAGCTGACATCATTCTTTGTCTTTCGGAACTTATATTCAAGATGAAGGAATTCGAGTTGCCCCTATCGAGGAAGGATCTGGCTGAGCTATCAGGAATGAGCTCAGAGACAGTGATAAGGATACTGAAGAAATTCAATGAGGAAGGACTGATAAGCATGAATGGAAAAACATTTACTGTTCATGATTATGACCGCCTGCAGCAAATAAGCGATAAAGGCTGAAAATGTCTTATTCCTGCAATAATTTTAATAGATGGTCATCCGTGGTCAAGTGGTTCAACATGTATAGTTGAGTCGATATCAAGCTTTTCCTTAATTTCGTTTTCTATCCTGGTTATGATCTCATGGCTTTTATTTATGGTAAGTGTGCCATCCATTATCAGGTGAAAGGTCAGTTCCTTATGAGTAACATAGTTATGTATATGAAAATCATGAGGTTGTAAATCTTGCCCTGTAATGGAATTAACGATTGTAATTATTTCTTCTAAAAGGTCATCACCGGGTTTTTCTCCAAGTAGTTTATTAACTGACCCGGCTATTATCCTGTAGGCAGCATACACCAGCATCAGGGATATTATAATTCCGAGAGCACTGTCAATCCACCACAAATAACTTCCCAGCATAATACCTATTAAGACAATGACAGATGACAGTGCATCGGTACGATGGTGCCAGCCGTCAGCCTTAACAGATACATTATCAGTTTTTCGCGACAGGTAAAAAGCATACTGGGCGAGGCCTTCTTTTACAGCTATTGAGGCTATAGTAACAGTTATGGCAATCAAGCCAAAATCAGCTGATTCTTTTTCCCTGTATTGAATAACAGAATCTTTTATGAAGATATAGGCGATCAGTATTAACAACAGGCCTATTATTAATGCTGTTATATGCTCCCATCGTCCATGCCCGTAAGGGTGTTGATTATCTGCTTTTTTGGCCGAGAGATTAGTTCCTACTATTACAATTACTGAACTGGCGGAGTCAGAGAGGGTATGCCACGCATCTGCTATAAGAGCAATGGAACCTGACACAGTACCTGCCCAGAGCTTCAGCACGAATAATACCAGGTTTGAAACAATAGAAACAATTCCCTCAAGATATCCTGCACGCTTTCTTTCCATAGTTTGATTCAGTTATAAAACAGGAATATTTTTTCCATCTGCCGTATACAAAGATAATATTGTATACTATATTTTACCCAGCCATCTTCGAGTTTTCGTTTTCGCGGCCAGGCATCTGCAATATTAATCCTGGTGTTTAAGAACATTTCGTGTATATGCGATGTATGGTATAAAACATCTTTGGGCTGTGCCTTTTTTGATTAATTTGCAGTAGATAATTAAAAATGTATTCTCTATCATAAAAAATTAGATACTATGAAAAATAAAGTATGTATATCTGGAATTATTGTCTTATTTTTTATTTGCATATTATCCTGTCCTTTAAACGGTCAAAACTACAGGAATACATCTGATCTTACCCTGGAAGATATTATGAAGGGTAATGACTGGATGGGTACATCACCGGCCAACCCGCAATGGAGTGCAGACGGGTTAAGGGTATTCTTTAGCTGGAATCCCGAAAAGGAATTGATTGCATCAGAATATGCATATTCTATTCATAACGGTGAAATTTCAAAACTGACTCAGGAAGAGATAAGCAATAAAGTATTGATCAGATCAATGATAACTGATTATGATGATGAAAGGCAATTTTTTATTGATAGGGGGGATCTTTACGAATATGATAAGGCAAGCAATAAAAAGCTCTTAGTGCTCGACATGGAATCTTCGATAAATTCTCCTTCCTTTTCACCTGACAGGACGATACTCTATTTTACCCTCGGGAATAACCTCTATAAGTATAAGTTCAATGATGGCACGATATCGAAAATCACAAATTTTATTAAGGAAAAGAAGAAAGATGAAAAAAAACCATGGAGTAATGACCAGGAAGAATGGCTTTATAATGACCAGCAGGAGTTGTTTGATATTATAAAACTTAATAAAGAAAGGTCGGAAGTCAGGAAAAAGATGATGAAGGCACAGGAGAATAAATTGCCTGTTGCAATCACCACAGGCAAGGCAAGGGTGTCAAATATATCAGTAGATGGTTCCGGGTCTTACGTTACATATACCCTGTTTACGCCATCGCAGGGAGGCAAAAGTGCAGAAATGCCAAGGTATGTTACAGAAAGTGGCTTTACAAAAACTGATAAGGTAAGATCAAAGGTGGGTTATAGCTACGGTAAGATGGAGCTGGGTATTTTTGATGTTAAAAGGGATACCTTTTATTATGCTGATATAAATTCTTTACCTAGCATAAAAGACTACCTTGTCTATGAGCAGGAGCAGAGGGTTGAGAAAAGAGATGAGCCCAGGGAAGTATTTTTCAGTTCCACATTCTGGTCGCCCGAAAGAGATATTGCAATAGTAAATATCAGGTCGACGGATAATAAAGACAGATGGATTGCCAGACTTGACCTGGAATCGGGAGCACTTACATGCCTCGATCACCAGAGGGATGAAGCCTGGATATCAGGATCAGGTATAGGCTGGTCGATGTCGGGAGGCAGCCTGGGCTGGATTGGTAATAACAGCTTTTATTTCCAGTCTGAAGAAAGCGGCTATTCACATCTCTATGTCTATAATATCAAAAAGAATAAGAAAAAAGCACTTACAAAGGGCAATTATGAGATATATAACCCCTTACTATCTAAAGATAAGAAGTCTTTTTATTTTACATCTAACGAGGTGCATTCAGGAGAACATCATTTTTACATCATGGACATAAGGAGCGGAAAGAAAGTTAAACTAACAGATTGTAGCGGACATAACGAGGTGTTACTTTCACCTGATGAAAGGGCCATGATTATAAGATACTCATATGCCAATAAACCATGGGAATTGTATATTAAGAAAAAGATTGAAGATAATACATGGGGAGAAAGTCAACAGATAACCGATTCTTATACAGAGGATTTTAAATCATACAATTGGAAGGAGCCGGATTTTATCGTGGTAAAGGCTTCTGATGGTAAAATGATCCCTGCAAGGATATACAGGCCTGAAAAAGGGAAGGGCAACGGCTGTGGAGTGGTATTTGTCCATGGGGCTGGTTACCTGCAAAATGCACATAAGGGATGGAGTTCATATTTCAGAGAATATATGTTCCATAATTTCCTGGTAGATAACGGGTATACCGTACTGGATATGGACTACAGGGCAAGTGCCGGCTATGGGAGATACTGGAGAACAGCTATTTATCGCCATATGGGAGGTAAAGACCTGAGTGATAATGTTGATGGCGCAAAATATTTGATTGATAATGAGGGTGTTGATGCTGAAAAAATAGGAATATATGGAGGATCGTACGGAGGGTTTATTACTCTTATGGCACAATTTACTGCACCTGGTGTATTCAAAGCAGGAGCAGCATTACGTCCTGTAACCGACTGGGCACATTATAATCATGGCTATACAGCCAATATACTGAATACGCCTGTGGAAGACCCGGTTGCTTATAAAAGAAGCTCTCCGATATACTTTGCTGACGGATTACAGGATCATTTGATAATGTGCCATGGTATGGTTGATGATAATGTACATTTCCAGGATGTGGTAAGGCTGTCTCAACGATTGATTGAATTACAGAAGGATAACTGGGAAGTGGAAATATACCCTATAGAGCCTCATGGTTTCAGGGAATGGACATCATGGCTTGATGAATATAAAAGGATTTACAAGCTTTTTGAGGAAACTCTTAACGTGGACTGATTTGCCAGGTCGATAATTTCGGATGGATTATTACGGTTCAGTACCGTGATATATTTGCCTTTAAGTGATACTTCTTTATCTGAAAAGGTTTGCTTTAATGCTTGAAGAGCCTTTTGGGGATTGTTATTGTTCTTGCTTAAATGAGCCAGGCAGATATGGCTTAGCTTACCACTGATATTATCAGCCAGGAATTCTGATGTTTGATGATTGCCTAAATGACCATGGTCTGACTTGATTCTTGTCTTTAAGGAATAGGGATAATTGCCATCCAGGAGCATCTGTTCATCATAGTTTGATTCAATGATCAACAGGTTGGCTTTTTTAATATACCCGGCAGCAGTTTTGCTGATATACCCCAGATCGGTGGCGATTGTGATACTCTTCCCGCCGGAACAAATATGAAATCCAATAGTTTCCGGGGCATCATGGGAAACAGGGTAGATCTCAATGTCAAAACCTGCCAGACTGAACCTTTCTTCTTTTTGGATGTTCCTTATGCAATCGCGTGATATATTTATCCCTCGGTCAAATATACTTTTCCAGATATTCACGGTTGTGTATGCAGGAAGATGGTTCTTCCTGGTTAGGACTTCCAGTCCTCTTATATGATCTGTATGATTATGTGATATCAGAACCCCCTTTATGTCCTGAATGGATACACCAATGTCTTTCAGGAATTTGCGTGTAACAGTCGCTGAAATGCCTGCATCAATCAATATACTTCCGAACCCGTTTCCCAGATAATAACAGTTGCCGCTGCTGCCGCTGCTCAGACTGCAAAAAATTAACTCTTTCAATAATCTCTGTTTGAAATTCAAAGGTACAAAAACCTTGCTATGCTAACGCATGGATCGGACTTTGTTTTCTTCCATATTTCACCTCCATTTGAAAGGCCTGCACTGAGCCTGTCGGTGTGAGGTGTCCCGGGGGTGGTTAGATCACTTTTGATACAGCCCCCTTTGTTGTAGAGGGGATTGATAAAATATAGACCTTTGCTTTGGTACATCTCTTGACTACCATAACGCATGTTACCTAATATTAACTTACTAATAAGTAACTTACTTTTTGGTTAATTGTCATAAATGTTTTATCTTGGAAAAAAATCAAAGATATGAAAGTCCCTTTTACATATGGAAAACTGGTTCATGAGGATGATTTTACGAATAGAGTCCATGAATTCAGGCGGTTGGTTTCAAATTTCAAATCTTCAATTAATACCATTCTCATCTCCCCGAGAAGATGGGGTAAATCATCACTTGTACTTAAAGCGGTAAAGCAAGTAACAAAGGAATCAAAGGATATAATCATATGCATAATAGATTTACAAAATATTCGCACAGAGGAGCAATTTTACAAATTATTGGCGACAAAAGTATTGCAGGCGTCATCCTCAAGAATGGATACCATTATGGATAATGCAAGAAGCTTTCTTGGTAGATTTATTCCTAACTTAAGTTTCAGCCCTGATCCGGGTACAGACCTTAAATTATCCTTAGATTGGATAGAAGTAAAAAAAGACCCGGATGATATATTGAACCTTGCAAATAGAATTGCACACAAAACAAAAAAAAATATTGTTATCTGCATCGATGAATTCCAGAATATTACTGAATTTGAAGATCCACTTGGTTTTCAGAAAAAACTAAGGTCTCATTGGCAATTGCATCAAAAGGTATCATACTGTTTATATGGCAGTAAGCGTCATATGCTTATGGAAGTGTTCAGTTCTCCTTCAATGCCTTTTTACAAATTTGGGGATATCATATTTCTGGAAAAGATAAAAGAAAAGGATTGGGTAGGCTTCATCCAAAAACGCTTCAAAGAGACAGGCAAAGAAATTGAAGTTAAAAACGCTTCCGCTATTGCAAAGCATTGCGAAAATCATCCATATTATGTTCAACAACTGTCGCAGCAAGTTTGGTTAAGGACAACCAAACACTGCGAATCTGAAACAATTCAGAAAGCTTTTGAAGATATAATAATGCAATTAAGTATGCTTTTTCAGCTCCTGACTGATGACTTAAGCACTAAGCAGATAAATTTCCTGAGAGCTGTTACTAATAATGAAGAACAAGTTACATCACAGGATGTATTGAAGGAATACAACCTGGGCACATCAGCCAATGTTGTCAAAATTAAGAGAACGCTTCATGACAGGGAAATAATTGACATAATAGGAAAAAAGGTTGAATTTATGGATCCATTATATAAGTACTGGCTTAGAGAGTATTATTTTGATTAATACACTTTGTTAATTCCAAAGCCCAGGTTATATAACTATAACTACCATGCTAAGGCATGTATCAGGCTTTTTTTCCCATATTTCGAGGCGCAAAGTGCTCCGCACTTATTGGCCCTGTCACAGCCATTCCTTACATGAACAGGTTCATGACGAAATGGCTGCGTTATGACCAACCACTTCGTGGTTTTGCGCCTCAAATAATAAAGCCCGGTGCTTATACACCAGGCTTTTTGTTGTAGCGGGGGGAAGATTCGAACTTCCGACCTTTGGGTTATGAGCCCAACGAGCTGCCACTGCTCCACCCCGCAATGTGGCTGCAAATATAATACAGTTTTAGGGACTCACCAAATAAACAAGTCTATATTTAGGAAGCAATAATGAAACCTGAAAATATTGTACAAGATTATTTTATCTTAATAATAATGGGGAATAGACTGGAATATGTATCCATAAAAGGATCATTATTCTGTAAGCAGAAATAAATTTGTATTTTTGCATCCTGCTTGTATTATATTCGTTTTCTGAAATAGAGCTTGTTGGATAAAATATTACTCATATAAAATCAAGGATTTATGCCCAGAGTTTTCAAAGCAATTGATATTGATAAAGAACAGAAGGAAATAATGAAGGATTACCTCGACAGACATATGCCGCATGTTATATGTGCAGATGAGGTTAAGAAAGGAAAGATATTCAGGGTGAAGGTAAGAATGGGTGAAAATTATCCTCACCCTGATGATCATGATCACTATATTAGTACCATTCAGCTGTGGAACAGGGAAACACTGCTTGCTGAAACCAAATATTCATCGGGAGCATATGGCAATAAACCTGTCAATGTTGAAGTTGATTTCTTTATCAATGCCCCCGATGTGTCAATGAACTTAACAGCCATGGCTGTATGTACAAAACATGGATTGTGGCAGAGTGAAGAAAAACCAGTGAAGGTTATTTAATATGGCAAAGACAGACACTAAAAAAAGAAGCTGGAGAGACAAATACCGGTTTGCTATTTATAATGATAAGACATTTGAAGAGGTGTGGCGGATGCGGATGACCAGGTATAATGGTTTTCTCCTTCTTGTTTTTCTTGTGCTATTTATTGTGGGGGTAACAGTAATGCTTGTATCATTCACTAACCTCAGGGAGTTCATCCCAGGCTACCCTGATGGAAACACAAGGCGTAATATTATTATGAATGCACTGCGTCTTGATTCACTCGAAAAGGAACTGGATCTAAGGGATCAGTATTTTGCCAACCTTAATGCTATAATATCAGGCAGGGAACCTGTTGACAGGGTTGCAGGGCAGGATACAACAGCCAATTATGAAGATATAACTTTCAATAATTCTGCCGAAGATTCTTTACTCAGGTTACAGGTTGAGCAGGAAGAACAGTACAACCTTTCTTTCATGGCCGGTTACAGTGAAAGGGATATTAATCTCTCAAGTATTCATTTCTTCCCCCCAGTAAAAGGCATCGTTTCAGGTCGTTTTAATCCACGAACCAAGCATTACGGTACTGACATAGTAACCTCACCCAAAGCAGTGGTATCAGCTACACTGGATGGTACTGTAATGTTTACCGGATGGACCATGGAAACAGGCTGGGTTATACAAATACAGCATTCAAATAACCTTATTTCGGTTTATAAGCATAATGCCACACTGCTCAAAGATCCGGGCGATACTGTTGTTGCCGGAGAAGGGATAGCAGTAGTGGGTGATTCAGGTGAATTATATACCTCGGGCCCTCATTTACATTTTGAGATATGGTATAACGGTGAGGCAGTAAATACTGAGGATTATATACTATTTTAATATTTTAGGAGGATAAGCAGTGAAGCGACTGGCTATACTGGGTTCAACAGGTTCAATAGGAACACAGGCACTGGATGTAATTGAAAATCATCAGGATAAATTTTCCATAGAGCTGCTGACAGCGTACAGCAATGTTGATAAACTGGTTCTCCAGGCTAAGAAATTCCTGCCCGATACCGTTATAATTGTTAATAAAGATCATTATAATCTGCTTAAAAACAGATTATCAGGCTTGCCCGTCAAAGTGTATGCAGGTATTGAAGCTGTTGAACAGGTAATTGCCATGAAGGGTATAGACATGGTAGTTGCAGCAATGGTTGGTTTCTCAGGCCTGCTTCCGGTGATAAAAGCAATTGAAGCAGGTAAGGATATTGCCCTGGCAAACAAGGAGACACTTGTTGTAGCCGGACGAATAATAAATGAACTGGTACTTAAGCACGGGGTGCAGGTTATACCCGTTGATTCAGAACATTCTGCCATACTTCAATGTCTTGCAGGAGAATCGGGCAACCTTGTTGAGAAGATAACACTTACTGCTTCAGGTGGTCCTTTCAGGAATTACTCATTCAGGGAGCTTAAGAATGTAAAGCCTGAGCAAGCTTTAAAACATCCTAACTGGGATATGGGGAATAAGATAACAGTTGACTCAGCTTCACTAATGAATAAAGGACTGGAGGTTATTGAAGCAAAATGGTTCTTTGACCTGGAACCAGAGCAGATAGAGGTAATAATACACCCGCAATCAATTATTCATTCTTTTGTTCATTTTGCCGATGGTTCAATCAAAGCACAGCTGGCCATGCCGGA
>Ga0209121_10004326_pt1 | contig 13292 bp, 13 predicted proteins | sample Cruoilmetagenom3_FD_187292 | JGI IMG/M metagenome (GOLD analysis project Ga0209121, IMG submission 187292) | Oil polluted marine microbial communities from Coal Oil Point, Santa Barbara, California, USA - Sample 3 (SPAdes) (version 2) | ecosystem: Environmental > Aquatic > Marine > Oil seeps ... | reverse complement strand
TCAACCAAAAACCGGATACCGCCCTCTTTGGATTCAATCAATTCTTCCAGCATATTTAAGAATCTTTTTATTTTCTCCTTGGCCGAGGATAATAACCACAGATTTTCTTCGGCCCTAATCAGAGCATCGTAAAAAGAAATCCTCTGTTGATTTGCAAACTTATCAATATATGAAATAGAAGTCTTCCCAATCCCTCGAGCCGGAACGTTTATTATTCGTTTCATGCTTACCGCATCATAAGGGTTGGATATTACTCTTAGATACGCCAAGACATCTTTAATTTCTTGTCGCTCATAAAATCTTACCCCACCCACTATTTTATACGGCAAACCATATCGCAAAAAAACATCCTCAAGAACCCTTGATTGAGCATTGGTTCGGTAAAAGATTGCAAAGTCTCGACAATCTCTTCCCTCTTCCTTGCAAAGACGCTCTATTTCACTTCCGACAAAGGCGGCTTCTTCGTGCTCATTTTCCGACTGGTAATGAACGATGGAATCCCCTCTATCGTTGCTTGTCCACAAATTTTTCGGTTTGCGGCCTTTATTATTTTCAATCACGTAATTTGATGCTTCCAGAATCAACTGTGTCGAACGGTAATTTTGCTCAAGCCGAATTATTTTGGCCTCGGCATAATCCAATTCAAATTCCAAGATATTTCTAATATTAGCACCTCGAAACTTATAGATGCTCTGGTCCGGATCCCCAACCACGCAAAGATTCTTATGTTTTTCCGCCAAAAGACTCACAAGTTTATACTGAGCGTGATTTGTATCCTGGTACTCATCAACGAGAATATATTTGAACTCGTTTCTGTAAAATTCCGAAACGTCGGGGAAGAGATTGAGCAAGTCAACCGTCACCATAATCAAATCATCGAAGTCCAGCGCGTTATTTTCGGTCATCTTTTGTTGAAAAAGACGATAAACTTCCGCAACCACCTCATCAAAATAAGAGGTTGCTCGAGATGAAAATGTATCGGCGTCCAAAAGTTCATTTTTAGCGGTTGAAATTCTGTTCTTAATTGCTCGAGGCGCATATTTTTTTGTATCGTAATTTAGATCCTTAAGACAATGACTGATTAACCTTATCCTGTCATCATCATCATAAATCACAAAATTTCTTTTAAGTCCGAGGCGCCCAATATCTCTTCTTAAAATCTTCACGCAGGTTGCGTGAAACGTTCCAATCCACATACCTCGCGCCACTCTACCTATTAAAGATGAAATCCGCCCCTTCATCTCATTGGCAGCTTTGTTGGTAAAGGTGATAGCCAAAATATTGCGCGGGTCTACCCTTTTTTCTTTTATAAGATAAGCCACCCTGTTAGTTAAAACCCTGGTTTTGCCGCTACCAGCCCCGGCAAGAACTATAATCGGGCCTTCCGTGCAGGAAACGGCTTCTCTTTGGTCCGGATTTAAAGCTTCAAGTAAATTCATGCTCTAAATTATAGCCGAAAATTGGATAGGACGCAGCCCCATTTCAGGAATCAATCTTTTTTGATTGAGAATTAAACTATGAATTTCTATGATTCTTTCGAAGATGGATTTGGGTAAATTGGAAAAGTGGGGTATTTGTATTAATTGACTACAAAGATCACACACCAACTTGGGGGGGGAGTTGGGTGAAGCGCCTTGTTAGATACTTAATTTTTCAACAAAATCTTTTATTTTTTCACCATTAAATTCTTCTTGTGCCCATTTTTTTATTTTATTTACATCTATTTTTTGTACTTTTGCTACCATAATTGCTTGCTCAAGAGATTCTTTATCATCCCAATGGATATACGCCGCTAAGCGATCTTTTATACAATCCGTGGGAGTCAATATTTTTATTGAACCCAAGTCTGATGAAATTGTATTAAAATTTTGAATTGGTTGATTCCCAATTGCGATTGGTGGAGCTAAAAATTCCAAGAAGTACTCACAATCCGAATGTATGTAATATTTTTTCTTATCATATTCAAAACCAATCTCTTTTAAAGCTGTTTTAATTTTTTTGTTGGATTCATATGTAATAAAATCTAAATCGTATGATATATATTTATTTTCAGAATAAATTGATACGCAAGCTCCACCAACTAATACAACTTCAACCCCGTGTTTAGATAATTGTGTCCCGATTATTTTGGCCAAATCTTTAATTGTGATTTTTTTAAGATTAATGTTCTTCATTATTAAAGAGGTTTTCCTGTACGTCGAGGTCTTTTACGAGTTGTTGGTTCGTAGTATTTATCTTTTATTTCTTTAGGAAGAAATTCATAAGCTTTTTTTAATAGTTGTTTTAACTCTAACAGAAATGGATACCTTGGGTTAAATTCAAAAATACGAGTATTTCCCCCTTTAAAGCTGATTAAAACTCCCGCTCTTTCAAGTTTCTGCAATGTTGTTTGAACTCCAAAAACCGCTACTTCAAATCTATCAGCTAATTGTTTCGCATAGCATTTTTTGCTTAGCAGAAGCGTAAAAAGTATGCGTTCAGTATTTTGATTTCCAAATAACATCTCAAGCATAACAACCTCCTACCAATTATATTGGTAATATTACCAATATAATTGGTAATCTTCAAGTATTTTTTATTATTTTTCTTTCTAATGGTTTGCGCATAAGCGGCTGGAAACCACGGCTTTGCCAGCTGAGCTAAAGGTGCAGAAGATATAACCATATCTGTTACCACGTGGGGTCATCACAAGCAATCCCACTGTTATCCGCGTGATTCTCAGCGATGTGCCTCAAGTGATTGATGATTTCTTCGCCGCTGTAAACCCGGTCCTCCTTAGGCCAGCAGTCCCAGTCTCCCTGGTCGCAAACAAACACGCCCCTCTCACTATCACCCACACGCCCCACTACCCAGACGCCATAGAACGTCTCGACATATCTAATTACGTCAGGCGCCTTTCCGAAGTCTGCAACGAGCTCCTCCTCCGGAAGACCCATCCAACCGAAGTCCTCATAGAACGATGCTCATTCTCCAGGCTCGTGAATGCCTATGCCCCAATCGACGACGCCAACCATGCAACTATCCTGATCATAGAACGCAGCGATGTAGGACCCGCCTTCATCGTTAGTTACCAAAAAAACACTCTTTGCCGAGGACAGGTCTCCGGTGACCTGACATATCGGGATTAACTCGGTGAGTTCGCAGCCCTGGCCTTCAAGGTGTGCCAGCTCGATATGCGCAAGGGCAAGCGCCTCTTGAGCTTCGTTGGAATGAGCGGGCACTTCGTGTCCACTCGCGGTGAGTGAGTCATCCGACTCAGTAGTAATTGTTGACGGAACACTGTCCGACGTGGAGCCTGAGTCAGCGGCGCAACCGCCCAACGTCAGCACCAGACACAATAATATAAACACCCAGATTGCTGCACAGGTTCGCGATAACAATTAATCACACCTCCATCTGTTTTACCGTACTTATTAATATACCGAATTCTATAATATACAATTAAACTTCGATTTAGGAACAAATTTCTCCTTCAAAATCTATTCTTCGACGCAGACCGTGCTTGTCGGCAGGCAGGACACCACGGCTTTAGCCGTGAGGTAAATACTCTTTACTAAAGATGATAAACCAGCCACCACATTTAAAAAAATAGTCCCAATTTTAAGCTATTACCGAATTATCGATAATTCGGTAATAGCTTAGCAAATAGATACTTAATCTTTATTCACCCTCCTCCGCCAGTAGTCCAGAGGACTATCAGCCTCTGGCTGAAAACAGAGTTAGTTCGTTTGACAAGTTTACATTTCTAACGTACACTTTAAATGTACATTATAAATGAGGAGTTGAGTTGAGTGCCTAAGATTGTTAAAACAACAACTTTGCGTGACCATCTGGCCGATATACTAAAAGAAGTTTCTACAAAAAAAGGCTATTTTATTGTGACAAAAAAGGGACGTCCCGTATCTGCTTTGGTAAATTTGGATTTTTTTGAAGACCTTCTTGCCGCAACCAGCCCAGAATATCTTGAAAACATCAAAGAAGCTTGCGCGGACTACAAAGCAGGACGAACTTTTGACCACGAAGAGATATTTGGAGAGCTGTAAGTGGCAACCTATCGACTAATCTACACCAATAGGGCTGTTAAAGATATCGAAAAAATCGATGTAGTAGCCAAGCGACGTTTAAAAAAAGCACTTGAGAAGTTAGTTCTTTCCCCAGAGACTTGTTCTACAAAATTAATTGACCCCAAAATTGGCGAATACAGGTTCAGGGTAGGCAACCATCGTGTAATTTTTGACTTAGTGGATGAGAAAATTGTTATTTTGCGTGTGAGCCATCGTCGTGAAATTTATCGCTAATTTTTAACCTTCCTTGAACCGCTTCGCTTGTTAATTCTCTAATTGCATCGGTGGCTATCCATTTAGCCGCCTTAAAATCTATCTTTTGTATTTCTTTAGCAACCTCAATTGCTCTTTTATTTAAACTGAGATTGCGTTTTCCAATTTGCCTTAGCGCCCAGTTAACCGCCTTCTTCACAAAATTCCTGCCATCGGTGACTTCTCTTTTTATAATAGGAAAAAATTTTTCAAATTCCTTATCATCTGCTTTTTTATCGTGAACTACCAGCACCGTCATCAAAACAAAAGCGGCTCTTTTGATAAACTCTCCTTCTTTTTCACTCCACTCAATACATTTTTGATACGCAAATTTGGTTTTCTTAAAAAGATTATTACAGCACTGGTCACATATTTCCCAGTAATCAAACTCACGTGCCCAACTCTCCATCTGCTCCTCAGTTACTTTATCTGGTTCATCCACCATGCTGGCAAGTATCCTAGTTTCACGAACATTCGATTCCCAAAGTTCTTGGGCAAGATTATGGTCTTTTCCTATCTCCTTGGCGATTTTTCTTAAATTTGGGATTGAGACGCCATAAGTTCTCTCTGGCGTAATCCCAAACCTTGCCATGCCTTCAATTGCTTTAGGGTTGGAAAGAAATTTCAGTTGTTTTAAAATATCGTCACGATTCACTCTTTCCATCCTCTTTATCATACAAACACTTCATTCGATACCCGTTAGTGAAATCACCCGTTATTTACATCTTATTTAAATACAATGTCTGCGTCGGATAGGCAAATTCAATTTTACGTTTTTCAAACTCTTCTTTTATTTTAAAATTTATTTCCTGCTGGATATCCATATATTTGTTGTAATCACTGCTGAGAACATAATAAACCACGTCAAAAACAAGGCTAAAATCTCCGTAAGAGAAAAAGTGTGCTCGGTCAAAAACAACGTCGTCAACACTTTTTATAATATTTGCAATCATTGTAGGTATTTCTTTCAACTGTTCAAGACCGGTTTCGTAGGTAACTCCGAGCTTGAAATTTACACGACGCTTATCCATTCTTTTGTAATTGCGCAAACGGGAATTGGTAAGATCGGAGTTAGAAAAAACCAACTGTTCTCCGCTTAAACTGCGAACACGCGTAGTTTTAATACCAACATGCTCAACCGTTCCTAAATAATCTCCAACAATGATAAAATCATCAATCTCAAAGGGACGGTCAAAGAATATGGTAAAGTAACTGAACAAATCTCCTAAAACCGCCTGAGCCGCCAACGCAATTGCTATACCGCCAATCCCTAATCCGGCAACTAACGCAGAAATTTTAATACCGAGGTTGTCCAAGAGAATAATAACAGCAAACCCCCAAACAACCACCTTTGTTACCATAATTATCCCATCCAAAGCTTGTTTCTTGGCCGTTCCCATCCCTTTCTTTACCCAATAGGCTTTAAGGCTATACTCAATCATTGTCAGTAAAAAACGGGCGCCAAAAATAGTTAAAAGAATTAAACCTAAAATGTTAATGCTTTTATATAAAACAGAGCTTAAAACCAAACCTCGAATACTTAGATAAAAAGCCCCAAAATAAAGCAAAGGAAACAACTGTTTTTTAACAGCCTGGATTAAAAAATCGTCCAATGTGGTGGATGTTTTCTCTGTCCACGCCTTTAGACGATTTAATAAGATACTTTTGAATATTTGAATAATGATGGCACCGACAAGAAAGGTAAAAAAGCAGATAAGATAGTCTAATACACGATTATGAAAAACTATTTGATACAAAACATCTTGAAACATATTGACCCCCAAAGAATTTATTTAACATTTACAACACTAACACATATTCCACTCATCCCTGATTGGCTACTTTTATATTTTCAATTTAAATAAACTTTTCCCTCTTCTTGCTAAAAACTATTTTTTCAACAAATCCGGGGAGAATCGAACAAAATCTAAATACGGGAAACCGTAAAACCCAAAAGATAAATAGCCAAAAAGGTGCTCGGATATTCATCGCATTACCGGAAACAACAACTTATCTATCTTGCAAATACCTCAATAAATCCTGCTCGGTTTCGGGAACAAATGCCTTGTACTTGGAAGCCATCTTTTCTTTAAACTCATCGGGAGCAAAAAACGGAACGATGAAGTTGCCCGGAGCAAGCAATTTGGCAATTGGCTCGTCATCTTTTGTATCTCCCAGATAAAGCGTGTTGTTTTCCCTTAAACCCCTCTTATCGAAAAATTCGGAGTGCAATAATTCCGCTTTCTTTTCATAAATATCAAGCGTAATTCCAAGCACCTTACCCTCATTTACAAGAAAGTCATTGGAAACAATATCATCGAAAATTCGGCTGTAGCCGGCTTCCTTTAAAATTCTGTCGATGCTGTAACCAAACGAAGCTGACAATATTCCGGTTGATACGCCTTCTTTATGAACTGCTTGTATGGGTCTTAACACCCTACTGTCTAATTTTTTTGCAAATTCTTTAGCAAATCCGTCGATTATGCCGGTGATGTATTTAACGGGCTTGCCCTTTAAAATCTCATCATTAAAAATATCGTAGACATCTTGCAGATGCCTTTCCCCAGAATTAAATTCACGCAATCTTTTTTTCAATTTACCCTTTGTTCTAACAAGCTTCATAACATCAACAATCTTCCAAAACTCGCCTTTAAAAAGCTGTGATTTTAAATCGTTCGCAATCGCATAAGCAATCTTTTTGTGCAGGAGCTCGTCCGAAGGATAGTTAATTAAGGTTCCATTCCAGTCTGAAATTATTGCTTTATATGACATAACCCACTCTTCTTCGATAACATTAATAATATTCTACAGCCTAATCGAGACAATCGTTCTGAAAAGTCTTTATTTTCTTGTTCTCCGCCAGCTTGCAAGAAAAAGGATGCCGGGTATTAGAAAGAGGCCGCCCGATACCAGCATAGCAAAGCCCTTATTGTGCCCGGCGGTAACGAACGCAAATACGCACAGTGCAACGGCGCCAATTACCGTTACCATCCCCCCAATGTTTTCCCGCCGCCAAGCGATGAAGACACCCACCGCATTTGTGGCAACTAATCCCGCTAACATTACCCCTTCCAGAGTAATTGGACCTTTTTCGAAAATAGCGGAGAGAGTTAGGGCCGTCACCCAAAATACTGAGGCAAGTGTGCCCAAAACTCGGGCAATCCAGTGCATCCACTTGGTTGCCCGTTCACTAGTACATTTAGCGTTCATCATGATTGGTCTCCTATTTAGTTATTGGTAACACTATATTTATTATAATTTAAAGAGAGTAGGAATTATATCTTTTGCAGATAAAGATAGTTATTCTAATAGAATTCAAGAAAGTCTTCCCGCCTAACTTGTCTGCTGCGTTTTCCTTCATTAAAAATATATCATCTTCGCATTGTTAAGAGCATGGGCCAACCCCATCTAAGCAGATACTCCTGAATTGAATTTCAAAAGATATTAGGATAGACTTCTTTGTATAAAATTCCCAAATGAGGGAAAAATGACACTTAAAAATCGGGTTGAACAAGCAAATGGAGATGTAGTATTGCTTGAACAGTTTTATAGGCAGGCTGTTCAAGATGGAAAAGAAAATGCTTTTAAAGAAGCTATTAGCCAGTGCTTAAAAGAACATCCAGAAGATAAGATCCTTACCGCATGGGCTTGCCGTTTGGACATTCAACCTTTAGAAATACCTGCAATTCAAGTGGACAAAATTGCGTCAAGTGGTAATACTCACCAGTGGTTAGTTGCCATTGTTATCAGCGTCATTCTGGGCGCCCTTTTTATTGCTTTTGCCGGAGACAAACCCGCTATTCCGATTCCGGAAGCAGCCAATCCCTTGTTTTGGATTGGCTGGAGCCCGCTAACTGCTTTAGCTATTCTTTTATATTTAGCTCTGGTTGACACCCGGAAAGAACGAACAAGGTTATATACAATTTCAACCTTAGTCATTATTCTTATAACGCTTTTTGCAGCTTGGGCAAGCTGGGGAAAGATCGACGACACTGCCAACTTGATAGCAATACATCTTCCATTTATTGTATGGGCAACCATTGGTGGTAGCGTTGCTTTCGCAAATCCAGATACTTTTAGACAGTATTTCAGTTTTCTTGTGAAATCAGTAGAGACTATAGTTGCAGCAGGCATCTATATCATTGCCGGCGTAATTTTCTACGGACTCACGTCTGGGATATTTTTCGTGCTTGGAATATCTTTTTCAGAAGCAATCAATCGTACTGTTTTGGCTTTGGGAATCGGGGTTATCCCTGTATTGGCTCTTGCAAGCGTATATGACCCCAGCGTGTCACCTATGAATCAGAAACGGACAACTGGTCTTGCTCGTATTCTTAAGATTTTGACAAGGTTATTGCTATCTCCAGCACTCGGCGTTCTGGCAATCTATGTGTTCTGGTTTATCCCTTCATATTTTTGGCGTCCTTTTGAAGAACGAGAAGTTTTAATCATCTACAATGCCACAATAATGGCTATAATTGCCTTGTTAGTTATAGTGATTCCCGGACTTGAAGAAAAGTTTTCTTCAAAGCTAAATTCAGCTCTGCGCTACGCCACCCTATCAACCGGATTATTAACATTTGTCCTTAACGCTTATGCTTTGGCAGCAATTATTAGCCGTACATACAGAGGTGGTTTGACACCAAACCGTCATGCTGTACTTGGTTGGAATATCGTCACACTTGTGATTTTGGTAGTATCGACAATAAAATTATGGATATCAAAATCAGACGAGTGGGAAGAAGTTTTTCAGCGCTCAATAGGCCAGTTCATTATATTACCCATCATATGGTCACTCTGGATAATACTTGCCCTTCCCCATTTTTAATCTAAGAACAATGTAACGGGTGCCTTTTAATGGGTGACCTTGATTTTGAAATTATCAGGATTAAAGTAACCCTAATCTCATAAATTTACTTGTTGTTTCTCTTTTTTGAGTAGCCGGTTCGTTCTTTTTTACGCTTTGGTTTGAATTTACTTTTATCTTTAACATACTGCTGTTTTCCACGTTCATCCAGTCTCGAAATTCTTAACTGCTGACCGGACACCCAAACTTTCTTCAACGTACGCAGAATGTCACGCGACATTCCTTCAGGTAAATCTACGGTACTAAAGTCATCATAAATATTTATCCGGCCGATAAATTTGCTGTCTATTCCCGCTTCATTGGCAATAGCGCCCACAATATTTCCGGGGTTTACATCATGATTATGGCCGACCTCGATACGAAATCTTTCCATCCCTTTTTCCGGCACCGACGACGCTCGACCGCGTTTTGTAAAAGGTTTTTCCCTTCTTGGTCTATCCTCAAATGTAACCTTTTGCTTTTTAGGTTTATTCGTTAGCAACAAGGGCTCGTCGCCCTGTACTAATTTAGCTAACGCGGCAGCAATTTCAACCGCAGGCACATTATGCTCCTGTAGATATTTCTCCATCAAATCGTAGTAAAATTCTAACCCTCCGGCTGCCATAGTATCGGTAATACGTTGTTCAAAGTTCGCAATACGCTTGTCGTTAATCATTTCCGTTGAAGGCAACTCCAGCAACTCGATCTTTTGTTTGGTGGCCCTTTCTATGGCGCGCAACATATGTTTTTCTCGGGGGGCTACAAACAAAATTGCCTCACCGCTTCGCCCGGCCCTACCCGTACGGCCAATTCGATGAATATAGGACTCGGTATCATATGGAATATCGTAATTGATAACATGACTGATGCGATCAACATCCAACCCCCGAGCCGCCACATCGGTGGCAACTAAAATGTTGAGTTTGCCTTTTTTTAACTGTTCTATTGTACGTTCTCGTTTGCTTTGCGCAATATCTCCATTTATAGGCGCAGAAGAGTAGCCGCGAGCCTCAAGCTTTTCCGAGAGTTCCATAGTTGCCGTTTTTGTGCGAACAAAGATGAGCACACCATCAAAAGTTTCCGCCTCCAGTATTCGAGTTAGCGCGTCCAATTTATGAAATCCACTCACCATCCAGAAACGTTGGCGAGTAGCTTCCACGGTAGCGGTTTGTGCTTTTATCGTAATTTCTACCGGATTATTCAAGTATTTTTGGGCAATTTGACGGATTACTTTAGGTATGGTCGCGGAGAAAAGCGCTACCTGGCGCTCAGGTGGCGTCTGTTCCAAAACCCACTTTACATCATCGATAAAGCCCATGCGCAGCATTTCATCCGCCTCATCAAGAACAAGACAGCTAAGTGCTTTTAAGCTTAAAGTTCCACGCCGCATATGGTCCATTACCCGCCCCGGCGTCCCCACCACGACATGCACGCCACGTTTAAGCCGACGAAATTGACCATCATAAGCCTGGCCACCATAGATGGGCAATACGTGGAACCCCTTCATTTGAGATGCGTATTGCTGGAAGGACTCTGCCACCTGAATGGCTAATTCACGGGTAGGTGCCAGAACCAATACTTGAGGTTCCATTTTTTTAAGATCTATACGCGATAATAATGGCAAGGCAAAAGCAGCAGTTTTCCCGGTACCCGTTTGAGCTTGCCCCAGTAAATCTCTGCCTGCTAAGACGTATGGAATCGCCTGTTCTTGAACCGGCGTCGGTGTCTCATACCCCATTTTATCTAATGCTTTCAGTACAGGTTTAATTAATCCTAATTCACAAAAACCTGACTGTGAAGAAAAATCATTCGACATCCAAAATACCTCCAAAAAAAATAGCGTCGCCGGTAAAAATCCCGGCGGACGTTGTAAGAATATATTATGCAAAACCTATGTATTATTACACTTTATGTTACATTTTGCAAATACTGTATGGATATCTGCAACAAACTACGTCTTTAACCCAATGCCTAACTTACCTTTTATTTTCGAAGTTTTGATTTTCTTTCGTTTTTAGTTAAATATCTTTTTCTAAGACGAATATTTTTAGGAGTTATCTCAACCAATTCATCGTCTTCAATAAATTCCAAGGCAAACTCCAACGTCATTTCTTTGGGAGAAATAAGCTTTATCGCCTCATCAGACCCGGCCGCCCGAGTATTTGTAAGTTTTTTCTCCCGTGTCGCGTTAACAACAAGGTCATCTCCCTTATTGTTAACGCCTATAATCATACCTTCGTAAATATCATCACCTGGATTAATAAAGATCTCGCCTCTTTCCTGAAGCCCAAACAAAGCGTAGGAAACCGCCTTGCCGCTGCCCATTGAAATCTGCACACCCACCTGACGATGAGTGATCTCTCCTTTATACTTCTGATACCGGTAAAAATTCTGATACATGATTCCCGTGCCACGGGTCATCTTTAAGAAATCACTTCTAAATCCAATTAATCCTCTTGTTGGGATTAAAAAGTTCATGCGCATCGTACCAATTGAAGTCACTTGCATATCCTTCATCTCTGCTTTTCTCGCACCGAACGCTTCAATCACAGCCCCTTGATATCCCTGATCAACCTCGACCAACACTTCTTCCGTAGGCTCAAGAATTTCTCCGTCAATTTTCATTAATATCACCTGAGGAGAAGAAACTTCGAGTTCGTAACCTTCTCTACGCATTGTTTCAATAAGTATGGAAAGATGAAGCTCCCCTCTTCCGGAAACCTTAATTTTTTCAGTTCCGGCAACATCTTCTATCCTGATCCCCACATTTGTCAGCGCTTCACGCTCAAGTCTTTCTCGAATATGACGCGAAGTTAAAAATCTACCGCCGTCCTTCCCCGCAAGGGGGCCGGTGTTGTGGGAAAAAAACATCGAGATAGTAGGCTCATCAATTTTTATTTTCGGCAATGCTTTCGGATTTTCTATTGATGCAAGAGTTTCCCCTACTTTCACATCATCGACTCCCGCAACAGACACAATGTCACCGGCTTCCGCGCTATCAACGTCTACTCTTTTCAGACCCTTGTATTTTAATATTTTCGTAATCTTTCCCCGTTTTATTGTTCCGTCACTCTTCACAAGAGATACCTGCTCTCCGATTTTTACTTTCCCGTGAAAAATACGGCCAATTGAGATGTGCCCAACGTAAGAATCATAATCCAGCATAGTTACCAGCATTTGAAAAGGCTTTTCAGAATCCGCAACCGGAGGCAGCACACGATGAAGAATTGTGTCCAGAAGAGGTTTCATGTCTTTGTTTTCTTCATCCAAATCAAGAGTTGATGTGCCCTCTTTTGCTGAAGCATAAACAATCGGAAAATCCAGTTGTTCATCAGTTGCGTTTAATTCGCAAAAAAGATCAAAAGTCATATCGGCAACCTCATGAGGCCGCGAGTTCGGCCTGTCGATCTTATTTACAACCAAAATCGGTTTAAGATGGAGTTCAAGAGATTTTTTTAAAACAAATTTCGTTTGTGGCATAGGACCCTCAAATGCATCTACGAGCAAAAGCACACCATCTACCATTTTAAGAATTCTTTCCACTTCGCTTCCAAAATCAGCATGGCCCGGAGTGTCAACTATGTTAAACTGTACACCCTTATACAAAAAAGAAGCATTTTTTGAAAAAATAGTTATTCCACGTTCTTTTTCAAGTGGATTTGAGTCCATAATTGTGGTTTCGCCATCTTTAAATTCATATGCTCCCGACTGTTTTAAAAGAGCATCTACAAGCGTTGTTTTCCCGTGGTCAACATGGGCAATAATAGCCACGTTTCTCATGTCTTTTCGACGTTTCTGATTGGGCATATTAATAATTTTCCTTTCATGTTTTTTTCTAACGACAAAAATCAGTGGTTTTACAAAACGGTCGAACCGCGGAGCAAAATCAGCTGCAATGAGTTGTTAGGTTTCAATATTTTTTCCAAGTGGTTAAATGGGAGGGATTGTTCTGATGTTAATCTAAGGATACTACCCATAAACATTGAATTTATTTTTTATAATTATAGCACGAAAATCATCCTGATTAAATGGGTTGATTGGGTTCTATACATATGCAACATAGAAGGACTTTTATTATACATCATTTTCTGCTCCACAAATTCAATTGGAGTAAGTAAATTTAGACTCCT
>Ga0209121_10004324_pt1 | contig 13306 bp, 11 predicted proteins | sample Cruoilmetagenom3_FD_187292 | JGI IMG/M metagenome (GOLD analysis project Ga0209121, IMG submission 187292) | Oil polluted marine microbial communities from Coal Oil Point, Santa Barbara, California, USA - Sample 3 (SPAdes) (version 2) | ecosystem: Environmental > Aquatic > Marine > Oil seeps ... | reverse complement strand
CTTGACACCATTTTTTCATAGTGATAATTTTCGCCCGATTATGTGTATGCAGCAGGATACGGATTCCAACCCAGGAGGCAAAAGTGACCTTTCAGGAATTGATATTAGCTTTAGAAAAATACTGGGCAGACCAGGGATGCATCATTCAACAACCTTATGATATCGAAGTTGGCGCCGGCACATTCAATCCGGCAACTTTCCTTCGCTCTCTTGGACCTGAACCATGGAATGTCGCCTACGTAGAACCGTCCCGAAGGCCTACCGATGGCAGATACGGAGAAAATCCTAACAGGCTCCAGCACTATTACCAGTATCAGGTAATCATGAAACCTTCCCCCCTTGACATTCAGGACATGTATATAAACTCTCTTAAAAGCTTTGGCATAGACCCCCTTGATCATGACATCAGGTTTGTAGAAGATGACTGGGAATCACCTACTTTGGGAGCATGGGGGTTGGGATGGGAGGTCTGGCTGGACGGGATGGAAATCACTCAGTTCACATACTTTCAACAGGTTGGTGGAATAGATTTACGCCCCGTATGTGTCGAAATAACATACGGCATAGAAAGAATCGCCATGTACCTCCAGGAAATTGACAATGTATACGACCTGGAGTGGGGCTGCGGTGTTAAATACGGTGATGTCCACCACCAGAGCGAAGTAGAATTTTCCATATACAACTTTGAAGAGGCTGATATGGACATGTTAAGAAAACTATTTGACATGTATGAAGCGGAATCTGAAAGAATGGCAGAAAAAGGTCTTGTCCTCCCAACTTACGATTACTGTCTCAAATGTTCTCATGTCTTTAACATCCTCGACGCTCGTGGGGCAATCAGTGTGGCAGAACGAACAAGCTATATCGGACGGGTCAGGAACCTGGCAAAGCTCAGTGCCGAGGGGTATTTGGATCAGCGGGAAAAAATGGGATATCCCCTCATGGGGAAATGGAACAAGAAGCAATGAGTAATGAGTAATGATAAACAGAGGAGATGTAATTCTCATGGGTAAGGAACTGTTACTGGAAATAGGAACGGAAGAAATTCCCGCCGCTTTTTTGCCAAAAGCAATCAAAGATATGGAAGCACTCATAACAAAGGAATTTGACAAAAGGCTGATCCGGCACGGTCAGATCAAAGCAATGGCTGCACCGAGAAGACTCTGCCTGTATGTGGAAAATGTCGCGGAAAAGCAGGAAGATCAGATCATCGAAAAGATGGGCCCAGCCAAAAGGGTTGCCTTCGATGAAATGGGAAATCCGACGAAGGCAGCAATCGGTTTTGCCAGGGGACAGGGAATCGATATTTCAGAACTCGAAACGATAACCACGGAAAAAGGTGAATACATCTGCTCAAGGAAAAAAATGGCAGGGGAAAACACAAAAGTTCTTTTATCAAGCCTCTTGCCTGAGTTTATCACATCCATTCCTTTCAAAAAATCAATGCGCTGGAAGAACCTGGAAATTCGGTTTGCCAGACCGATCCACTGGATACTGGCAATTTTGGGAGGAGAAATCATTCCATTTAAAATCGAAAACATATCGAGCGGCAACATGACCTGCGGACACCGGTTTATGAGCCCCCGGTTCTTTGAAATCGCAGGCTTCAATGACTATATCAAAAAGACAAAAGAGAATTTTGTCATCGTAGATCCTGATGAGCGGAGAAAGATAATTTCAGAAGAGGCAAGAAAAGCCGCCCGTGAAGTATCCGGAAATATCCTTGACAACGCGGACCTCCTGGAAGAGGTGACCTTTCTCGTTGAATATCCTTCTGTCGTTTGCGGAAGTTTCAACAAAGAATACCTGAAACTTCCCAAAGAAGTTCTCATTACTTCAATGATGAAACATCAGAAGTACTTCCCCGTTATTGATGATAACGGTAATCTCCTGCCTTATTTCATTACAATCAATAACACAGTAACGAGAGACCCGTCAGTTGTTGCCAGAGGAAATGAAAAGGTAATACGCGCAAGACTGGCAGATGCCAGATTTTTCTTTGAAGAAGATCAGAAGATTCCGCTTGATAAAAAGCTTGATGATTTGAAAAATGTCGTGTTCCATAGTCTTCTTGGTACTTCATATGAAAAGGTCATGCGGTTTAGAGAACTTGCCCTGTATATTACGGATAAGATCAATCCCGCGATCAGGGATAATGTTCACCGGGCTGCGACTCTTTGCAAGGCCGATCTGGAAACACAAATGATATATGAATTTCCGGAGCTCCAGGGTGTAATGGGCAGAGAATATGCCCTGATCGCCGGCGAGAACCCGACAGTCGCAAAAGCCATTTACGAACATTATCTTCCAATATCCGCCGGCGGCAATCTCCCCGAAACTGACGAAGGATCTATTGTCAGCATAGCGGATAAGATAGACACGATTGTTGGATGTTTTGGTGTAAATCTCATACCTACGGGAACAGCGGATCCATACGCTTTAAGAAGACAGTCCCTTGGTATCATCAACATTATCCTGAATAAAAATTATCCCCTCCAGCTTGAAGACCTGATAGAGAGAAGTGTCTCTATACTCGGCGATAAGTTAAAAAGATCATCAGGGGAAATAAAATCCGATGTGCTGGATTTCCTTAAGGGAAGATTCGAAAATCAACTCATATCACAGGGACATCCCTATGATGTAGTTGATGCTGTTCTTGTAGCAGGAGTATCGGATATTACAGGTTGCCTCAAGAAAATAACCGCTATGGAAGAATTTAAAAGTCATCCCGACTTTGAACCTCTTGCTATTGCCTTTAAGCGCGTCGGCAACATTATAAAAGGGTTTGAAAACGGTTCTGTCAATATCACCCTTTTTAACACTAGCGAAGAGAAAGACCTTCACGATACCTTCCTTGAAATAAAGGACAAAGTAGGCGCTTATATTGATCAGGGAAAGTATAGAGAGTCCCTTATCGAAATGTCGCGTCTGAGAAAGCCGGTAGACAGTTTCTTCGATGCCATTCTTGTTATGTCGGAAGATGAAAAGATACGATTCAACAGGCTTTCCCTTTTAGAGGAAATTTCAAGACTGTTTCACATGGTTGCGGACTTTTCCAAGATCGTGACGGAAAATTAGCGCTATCGGAAACAAGGCGCCAGATTGTACGAAAAAAGAGGTTTCATTTCTGAAAGGCTTCTTTATTCTTTTTGTTTACAAGCCGACCATAAAATTCCGGCCTTCTGTCTGCAAAAAGATCATTATACTCATTGAGCCTCTTGTTTGCGGCCATTTCCATATCGATATCAACGATTTCCACTTCTTCAGTATCAGAACCGGCTTGACAAAGGATATCCGCGTTGGGACTGATTACCTGACTTTTGCCGGTGAACTGCAGAGATTTCTCACTTCTTGTTTCCGTCCCTGTTCTATTCGCCGTTACGGCAAAAACACGATTTTCCAGGCATCGGGTTTTCATGGCATCCTGACAGAACGGCAGAACCAGATTCGCGCTGTGACAAACGATATGGGCGCCTTTTAAAGAAAGCACTCGCATGGTTTCAGGGAAAAACCAGTCAAAACAAATCATGACCCCGAACTTGTACTGTCCTATATCGTAAACGGCAGCTTCCGCATCCCCCGGATCAAACCAGAGCTTCTCCTCAAAGAACAGGTGTATCTTCCTGTATGTGCCGAGATACCCTTCCGGCGAGACGATGACGGCAGAGTTAAACAGTTTATTACCGTTTTTCTCGGCAAGACCCGCCACGAGAAACACGTCGTTATTCTTTGCTATTCTCATGAGCGCCTGTGTCGTCTTACCGTCCGGTATTTCTTCTGATAGAGCTATTGCCTCTTCTTTTGAGGTAAAGACGTACCCAGTGTTGAAAAGCTCGGGCAGCACAAGAAGATTCGCATCAGCGCTGTCTATCAACTTTTCCGCTTTTTCAATATTTCTATCCACGCTGCCAAACGAAGGTTCAAGCTGTACAAAACCGACTTTCATGTATCGTTCTCACATAGAGCTATTGCCAAAGGTAACAATCACTATTTTTTTGCATATTTTTCCGGCAACACGGCTTTAGGAGCCCAATTTCCGGGAACCTTTTGGGTCGGTGTTTCACCCATCTTCTGTTTTCTTGGACGCAGCCCGGGACGGGCAAATTCCATGTGACCTTCCTTCAATGTACGCCCATTAATTACCGCTTCAGACCGCAGCCGCCGGCCGATAGTCTTTTCCATTTTCTGCCCCAGCCACAAAATGCGATCCACATCACAACCATGCTTAATGCCAAGCTCATCAATCATCACCAGGGTGTCTTCCAGACAAACTAACCCGACATACCTCGGATCTTTGTAATAGTATTCGCCTGTACCTCTTATGGGACGGTCATCCAGGAAATTAGCGGGCTGACCACCCAACCCCCCGAATGTCCCTTCATAACGTGTAATGCCCGCTTGCAATGCGGCCAGAATGGATGCTGAGGCAACACGTTTGGTCTCATGAAAATGAGCAATATGAAGCTCAGTATCAGGCATCTCATCAAGAATCATGGAATAATAACGGTACACCTCCGCCGCCGATGCCGACCCATCATGATCCGCATGCTCTATGTCAGACGCGCCAATCTCCAGCCAGCGCTTGGTAAACTCGACGGCGTCTCCAAGGTCTGTAGCCCCCCCAATAGGGCTCCCCCAGATAGTGCTTACACAACCACACATCGTCATTCCGGCATCATTACATTTCTTGATACTTCTCTCTGCCTCCTGCCAGTAGTCAGGAAGAGTCGTGCCCGAATTTGCAAAATGGTGCTCTTCCTCAGTTGAAACCATCATCAAGAGCCGGTCAGGGCCTATCCCCCTTTCTTTCAATTCAATCGCCCTGTCCACAGCAGGTTCACGAATTGTAATCGCGGTAAAACAGAGATCATCATAATTGATGCCCCGCCGCGCAGCCCGTTTTTTAAAGAGGTCACCACGAAAATATGTGAGAAGATCCTCAGCATCCGCAAACTGAGGCATTCCTATCGGATTTCCGAGGTTTGTAACTTCAACATCGCGCACACCTGCAAAAATTACTTCTTCCAGATAAAAGATCTTGGCTGCAGTGGAAATAAACTTTTCTTCATGCTGAAAACCATCACGTATCGTAATATCGCCAATCTCTACTTTTTTCGGCATCCTTGGAAATATCTTCCAGAGATCATATTCCGTCATAATTCAACATCCTCCCAGAAATTGTTTGTATTTGTTACTTCCCTTTGAACACGGGCTTCCTTTTCTCTGCGAAGGCCGCAAGGGCCTCTAATCTATCTTCCGTAGGAATCGTCACTTCATAGGCCTTGGATTCTAATGGAAGGGCAACGCCAAGACTCGTTTCCATGCCATTGTTGATCGCAAATTTAGCTTGAGCAAGACCAATAGGCCCATTCTTCGCAATCTCTCTGGCGAGCTTCAAGGCGGCATCCATCAATTGATCAGACTCCGCTACTTCGGTGACCAGGCCGATTTCCAACGCTGTCCCGGCATCAATCCGACTCGCAGTATAGATCAGTTCCTTAGCCTTCGCAATCCCAATAATTCTGGGCAGCCTCTGTGTTCCGCCGGCGCCGGGTATAATAGCCAGACTTGTCTCGGTTAGCCCCATCAATACATTTGAAGATGCTATGCGAATATCACAAGCCAGGGCGAGCTCCGTGCCACCCCCAAACGCATAACCATTTATCGCCGCAATGACAGGAATACGAACCTGTTCCACTGCTGTGAAAGCGTTGCGTATTGAAAAGATGAATCTGCGGACCTGGGTTTCGGTCAGCGTTCGTCTCTCTTTCAAATCAGCTCCCGTTGAAAATGCCTGCTTGTTTACTTCGCGATCACCCCTTGCACCCGTAATGATAATACACCTCAAGCTCATGTCAAAATTTGCTTCTTTCATAGCATTATCCAATGCAGCTATTAGGTCAAAATTAAAGCAGTTCATCGCCTCCGGTCTGTTCAGGGTAAGAACCAGAATACTTTCATCAACTCTTTCCTGCAGTAATACATCTGCCATATTCACCTCTTTTTGTTTTAGTTTCCATTCAGAGCTCATACTTTAAGGTTGCCGAAATGTGATTCCTTAACCGGAGCACGGAGGGCAATTTCAAAGGATCTTGCTAACACATCCCTTGCCTCACTAAAGGCAATGACACCATCGTGAAAATTGAGAGAACCTGTATAAAAGGGATGGCCCTGTTCCTCATAACGATTCCTCATCATCTCGCGGAACCTGGCCATATCCTCTTCATCAACTTGTTCACCCCTCTTTTCGATGTTTGTTCTGCGTACAGATTCCACAATAAAACCTGCTGTCTCGCCGGACATCACTGTTGTACGTCCCCTCATATTCGTGAAGGAAAAATTGGGATTAAATGCCCGGCCACACATCCCATAATTTGCCGCTCCATGATCAGGACCTATCACATATGTAATTTTTGGAGCGGAAAGACATGAAGCAGCTCTGACCATGTCAGAACCATATTTCCCAATGCCACCCCATTCCTCGGCTTTGCCTACCATATAACCGGGCGAACCCTGAAGGAACAAAACCGGCAATTTTGATGTGCCGCAACGTATCATCCACTCCGTTGCCTTCCTGGCTGCATCAATATAAATAATTCCACTGGCATTCGAAGCAACTACACCAATCGGCATACCCTTCAACCACATCTTACCACAAACAACAGCGTCTCCCCTGCCTGGGCTATATGTCTGTTTGTACTCGTGGAAATAGCTGTCATCAGCCAGGCACTTGATAGTATCCCTGATGTTTATATAATGATAGGTGTCAGCCGGCGTACAACGCATCATCTCGTTGTAATCGTATTTCGGCTTCCTTGTCTCTCTCCGATCGATATACAATTTCTGGGAAGGTTCGAACTCCATCAAATCACGTAATTTTTGGACTCCTTCCTCCTGACTCTTCACAAAATGATCGCAACCTCCGGAATGCTGCGTATGGACATAGGCACCGCCAAGATCTTCAGATGACACAATCTCACCAATGGCAGACTTAACCATGGGAGGACCGGCGAGAAATGCGAAAGCAAGTTTTTCAATCATAATCGATTCACAGGCAAGATAGACTATGTAAGCTCCCCCGGCGGTGTTCCCGCCGGTTGACAGGGTGTATTGCTTAATACCCCTGGCAGACATACGGCACATATTGTAAAACATGTTGCCAAATTGACCTTCATCGGCAAAACTTCCAATCTGCAACGGCAGATAGACCCCACCTGAATCAGCAATATAAATACAAGGTATTTCACACATCTCGGCAATTTTCTGTGCACGCATATGTTTCTTTAAGGTAATAGGAAAATAAGTGCCTGCAGCATAACGATTTTCATTAGCAAATATCATACAATCCTTGCCATGAATTTTGCCGATGCCGGTAATGAGACCACCTCCGGGCATATGGCCTCGTTTCTCTTCTTCGTAGACCTCACCACCATAAACCCTCTTCTTGCCAATATCATAACCTACATCCAATCCAATCTCAAAGAACTCCGTGCCGGGATCAATCAGCATGCTAACAAGCTCACGCATCGGCTTTTTCCCTTGTTTGGCAAGACGCTGAACCTGTTTCTCGCCACCAATATCATAAGCCTCCTGCCGATGGGCAAAGAGAATTGCATCCTCATCTTCCCAATGTTTCAAATTGGTTTCCCGCTCTTTAGACAACCTCTCCGCTCTGGAAATCCTTTTCTTTTCCATAATCAATTCATTCTCCACTTTTCAAAATTACGCCAAAGGCAATAAAGGCCTTGCTAATCAAATCAAGGCCTTTAAAAAAAACAGAATCCTATCATCAAAACAACATTGATACACACACTTCTCAATTGCCGTGAGACAAACTTATGATCCTGAACTCCCCATAATAATCTCATCCCTCAAGTGGAAGCTCTGCCTCAAAACTGCCGGAAACCTTAATATCATCATCCTGATCAGCAACTTCCAGGGCACAAGAGACTATGCCTTTATCATCCTTGATTCGTTTATCCGTTACCTTGCCTGTAACCTTTACTACATCTCCCGGCCTGGTTGCACCAACAAATCTGACCTTAAGATTATTCAGGGATTTCTTCGGTATCCGATTGGTCACAGCTGCAGCAGCCATACCCATCATCAACATACCCTGGGCAATAACGCCACCAAACCCGGCGGCTTTGCCAATTGCATCATCCGTATGTAAAGGATTAAAATCACCGGATGCGCCGGCGTAGCGTACCAGTTGCTCCTTCCTTACAGGAGACATGGTTTCGTTAATAATTTCTTCACCCACTGTTATATCTTCAAAAATTCGCCCCATTTCCTTCGTCTCAACCTCCCTTACAACAAAAACAACTTCTTCGTAAAAAATACCATTCCCTGTCATTCCGGCGCGTCACCCCGTGGAACCACGGGGCGGAATCCAGTCTTTTCAAATAGTTGCAACCCATCTAGACTCCGGTTTTCACCGGAATGACAACTTTTTGCGAGATTGTCAAAATCAACTTCTTTCAACTAAAAGCATATCTTCCCCTAAAACCACAACGCCATCCTGGTTCTGGTATTTAGTCTCAAACCGGATAAATTCGAGTGTGCCGGACTTGCCTTCTTTTTTTGTAATGTCCTTGACCTCCAGAATCGCATCAAGCGTGTCACCGGGGAATATCTCATCATAATATTCATAGGATTGTTCGGCATGCACAATCCGGGCAAAGTTGACTTGTAAGTCATTTAATACCTTGATCAGTGTCTCCGTCCACATTAAAGGAACGGTGCCGAATGTCGGCGGCGCCACAATATCTTTATAACCCTGGTCCTGTGCTGCCCGGGCATCCGTATATATGGGGTTTTTATCCCCTATGGCATCTACTAATTCTCTGATTTTACCTTTTTCTACTTCCCATCTGATTTTATGTTTTTCACCAATCTTAGCCCTGTCTGCCAATATCTCGACCTCCTTATCTCAGCATTTGTGAATATCGTTCGAATCAAGTCATAAACCATCCGCCATCACAGTTAATAACCTGTCCGGTAATATACGAAGATTTATCCGATGCAAGGAAAAGGATCAAATTGGATAATTCTTCCGGTGTTCCAATCCTGTGAAGGGGAATCGGCGCAATAATCTTTTCTATGACTTTGTCCGGAACACCTTTCAGCATATCAGTGGCAATAGGACCGGGGGAAACGGCATTCACCCGGACTCCTTTACCGGCCAGCTCTTTGGCTGCCGTCCGTGTCAGACCTTCAACAGCGGCTTTTGTCGAGGAGTAATTTGCCTGCCCCATGTTGCCAAACCTTGCCGCGGAAGAAATATTAACGATCTTGCCCGTTCCGGCTTCTCTCATTATGATGGCAGCGGCCTGCAGGCAAAAAAAGACACCCGTGAGATTTACATTAATAACCTGTTGCCATTGTTCCTCTGTCATCTTATGGAGAAAAGAATCTCTCGTAATACCGGCGTTGTTGACCAGGACATCAAGATGACCAAATTTATCCACAGCCTGATTGAACATATCCTCAACTTCAGATCGCACAGAAGTGTTGGCTGCCACGGCAAGGCACTCTGCGCCAAGTTTCTCCACCTCCGCAGCCGCTTCCGACAACCGCTCTTTGTTGATATCATTCAGAACCACTTTGGCGCCTTCTCCGGCAAAAGCAAGCGCCGCTGTCTTACCAATTCCCTGAGCAGATCCTGTAACCAGTACAACTTTCCCTTCAAATTCCATCTTTAAAACCTCCTTTTATTATGTTTACGTTAAAACGCTTACGCTATCATGGTGAAAATACCACCACAAGGTTTATTTATCTACTTACTGTAGAAAAGGAACCATGCGGCTGCAGACATTTTATTTCGTTTCAAGAGTAGCCCCATATTTCTCTTTCAACTCGACCTTTTTTATCTTTCCACTTGTTGTCATAGGAAGCTCCCGGATAAACTTAATATGCAAAGGAAATTTAAACCTGGCAAGCTTTCCATCGAGAAATTCGAGTATTTCTTCCTCTGGAAGAATTTCCCCTTCTTTCAGCACAACAAAGGCCATGCCTGTCTCGCCCCATTTATCATCCGGCACGCCAATGATAGCAACATTGAGGATCCTGGGGTGGTCTGCCATGACTTTTTCTATTTCAGCCGGATAGACATTTTCCCCGCCGCTCCGGTACATGTCCTTAGCCCTGTCCACGATGTAAAAATAGCCTTCATCATCTCTGTAACCAAGATCACCGGTAAACAAAATCCCATTTTTAATCGTTTCAGCGGTTCTTTCAGGCATATTCCAGTATTTCATCATGACATTGGGTCCTTTCGCCACGATCTCACCTGTTGTGCCGTGAGGTAGTTCCCTGCCCTGTTCATCTCCAATCCAGACCTCTGTGAAGAATCCAGGGATACCGATAGACCCCATTTTTCTCTGAACATCTTTTTTGGGCAAAACCATCATAATAGAGTTTTCTGTCTGTCCAAATACCTGTTGCATATAAAGACCATGTGCTGCAAGTTCATCGAACAGTGTTTTTGGAGTTCGCTCTCCGCCTCCTATCACATTCCTCACACTGCTGACATCAGCTCCATCAAGTGTTTTCGTCTGAAGTATCAATCTCCACATACTCGTAAGCGCAAAAACAATAGTTGGTTTGTACCGTTCAATATCACTGACAAACTTCGCAGGGTCAAATTTTTGTCTCATAACCATGGTTGCGCCCCTGCAAAGGGTCGGGGTCACCGCAACGAAGAGCCCTCCGGAATGAAACAGCGGCAACTGGGAAAGATATATATCATCAACTCTCATGTCTGTATAAAAAATGTTCTGGAAATTTTTGGAGTAGGTCTGTCCATGAGACATTAAAGCACCCTTAGGTTCTCCTGTCGTCCCAGATGTGTATAAAATTACCAGAGGATCATCAAGCTCAACAGGCTTATCGATATGAGGTTCTTCTGTAGTATATTGCTTTATAAGTTCATGGTAGTTTTCCGCCCATGCGGGACATTCAGGGGCCTCATTAGAGAATGTGCTTGGCAGATAAATAAACTTGTCTTTGTCAACCGCGACTTCCGAACGTATGGAATTAATCATTTCGGTCATTATATCGTGAAACACAAGCACACGTGAGCCACAATTATTAAGCTGATATTTTACCTCGGGACCCATAAAACGAAAGTTCAGCGGAACAAAGATAAGCCCAAGCTTTGCGGCGGCAAAATATACTTCCATAAATTCAGGACAATCTCTCAGCAAAACTGTTATCCGATCACCCTTTTTCAGTCCCATTTGCTGTAAATAGTTGGCTGCCCGGTTTGCGCCATCGTTGATTTGTTTGTAAGTAATTGCTTCATCATCATAAATGATAGCCGCCTTGTCCGGGGTAAGGATACTCCACTTAGCGGGTATTTTACCGATATTCCACTCCACAAGAAACCTCCTTCTTGAATAATCAATTTAGTTGAACGTTACAACCAGAGACTAAAATTAGTCTACACTCACCTGAAAATAATATTTATTGGTTTCTCCTACTACCAAAGTATTTAACTGTATTTACAACCGTAGAAAAGTTCATTATCCCATAAGCGCCGGTAACCATAAGGACAACCACGGAAATAATATTACGATCATAAGACCAACAAGCTCACATGAATAAAACGGTATGACGCCCATGATCACATCGGCAAGGGTGATGTCTTTTGAAATACCTTTCAGGACATATAGATTAAGTCCGACGGGTGGTGTCTCCACAGCCATATTGATATTCACCATCAACACAATGCCGAACCAGACGCCGTCAAAGCCGAGAGCGGTAATTACCGGATAAGCAAAAGGAAGCGAAATGACCATCAGGGAAATTGCATCGACAAAGCACCCAAGTATCAGGAAAAAGATATTGAGCATAACAATTATACCAAGCGGAGACATATCAAGGCCGAGAACCCATTTAGTAGCGAGAGCCGGGATTCCGTACAGAGCCATAACATAACTGAAAAGTGCCGCCCCCAGCAAGAGAACGAAAATCATAATGGAAACACGAAGAGTATCACCTAATATCTCGGGTATATCTTTCACCTTTAAGGTTCGATATATCAACATGGTAACCACAAGAGACAATATCATCCCGGCAGCGCCGGCTTCCGTCGGCGTAAAATAACCAAGGTACATGCCGCCTATCACTATAGGAATAAGTAATAGCCCCCAGAAAGCATTTTTTATGCTCACAAATTTTTCCCGCCACGTTGAAGTCTGTTCAGCTACCGCGACATCACCCCGCCAGGCGCGAAAGAAGATAAGAAGACAAAAAAGACTGGCCAGCACAATACCCGGTATTATCCCGGCAATGAACAATTTCCCAATAGATTCTCCGGTCAGTGCCCCATAAACAATCAAAGGGATGCTTGGAGGGATAAGCATGCCTAACCCGCCACCAACAGATATGGCGCCAAGAGTCATCCTTTTCGGGTAATTGCGTTTCATCATCTCCGGATAGGCAACGAGGCCGACCGTCGCCGCGGTGGCGATACTTGTCCCTGAAAGAGCCGCAAATATCGTTGAAGCGCCGATTGTAGATATCAGCAAACCCCCGGGCAAACGCTTCAACCACTTTGCCGCAACTTCAAAAATCAGGCCGCCCGCCTTGCCTTTTTCCAAAGCGATAGCCATAAAAATGAAAAGAGGAATACAAATATAAATAAAGTTCATCCCCCCCTGCCAGAATTGCTGGGCAAACTGGTAAAGACCGGGAACACCAAGCTGAAACAATATGCCGACAAGACCCACCGCCGTTAAAACGAAGGCAATCGGTATGCCTGCGGCAAACAGAAACAACATAATAAACAATAAAACCGATATTTCAAACGCCATAATAACCTTCCCCTTTTACAGTTTTATAAATCCTCCGGGCTACCCTTTCCGGTTACCAGCCATTTTATGTCATCACACATCTGGCTGAAGAATACAAAGAAAAGCAAAACTGCGCCAATAACTACGGGGATCTGCAGCCAGTATACGGGATGTAGAAATTCTTCGGTAGTCATCAGATGATAGCTGTAACTGCGTTTCACCATTACACAACTCTCCCATATAAGGACAACGGTAATGACTTCACAGACGAGATGAGCAAATATCCTGGTCACTACCCGGGCAGTAAGAGGTAAAAGTCTGGTTATAATATCAACGCTCACATGTCCCCGAACCTTTTGTGTATAGGCAATACCAAACCAAATCATAAACAATTGAATATACACAAGAATATGAAAGCTCCAGGTTGTGGGATGCCCAAGTTTACGCACCACTACTTCGTAAAATGCGATTGGTCCGAGAAGAAAAACAAATACAAGCGCAATCCATTG
>Ga0209121_10004323_pt1 | contig 13307 bp, 12 predicted proteins | sample Cruoilmetagenom3_FD_187292 | JGI IMG/M metagenome (GOLD analysis project Ga0209121, IMG submission 187292) | Oil polluted marine microbial communities from Coal Oil Point, Santa Barbara, California, USA - Sample 3 (SPAdes) (version 2) | ecosystem: Environmental > Aquatic > Marine > Oil seeps ... | reverse complement strand
CAGGTTCGTGAGTTACAGAGCAGTCTGTTGACCTTGAGCAGACTGGTAAATGAACGTCTGTTAAGCGGTGATGTCAATAAGTCCCCTGAGGCGGATTCCGGTGAGGAACACCTTGTTAACTTGCTTGAAGAACAGCGTGCTGAGATCAAGCGTCTGACCGAGGAGCGGAAGAGCTTTCTGCAGCGAATTGCCCAGATGACAGTGGGGCCGGCGGATTTGGAGGATGACGAAGTCTCCGGCGCTGAGGATGATAAGACGCGTCGGGGGTGGCGTAATCTATGGCCTCGGGGGTTATAGCGCTCTCCTGCCTTCTGACCGTGTAAGAAAGAATACTCAACGACGTAACATATATTGAGCTGACAGATCCGGAGGTGTTGAAATGAAGGTCGTTATATTGGCTGGCGGTTTTGGAACACGCATTAGTGAAGAAAGTCATCTGAGGCCTAAACCAATGATTGAAATTGGAGGAAAGCCGCTCTTGTGGCATATAATGAATATTTATTCTGCCCATGGATTAAATGAATTTATTATAGCTGCAGGATATAAGGCTGAATATATTAAACAGTATTTTCTTAATTTTTATGCCTTAAATAATGATTTGAGTGTGGATCTCGCCAGCGGAACTGTTGATATTCATTCAGGAAAACAACCCGAATGGAAAGTCCATATAGTTGACACAGGTCTCTATACTCAGACAGGGGGAAGACTCAAGCGGCTCAAGAATTGGTTTGAGGATTCTGAAACATTCATGCTTACGTATGGTGATGGTTTGGCAGATGTGGATATTGAGGCTCTTTTAGAATTTCATAAATCTCACAGTAAACTAGCCACAGTTACTACAGTGTTGCCACCAGGACGTTTCGGTAGGGTGGCGTTTGAGGGGTCAAGAATCGCCAATTTCAATGAAAAAGTTGATGGAGATGAGGGATGGATTAACGGAGGATATTTTGTGCTTAATACTAAGGTCATTGATTATATAGAAGAAGACTCAACTATATGGGAGCGCAAGCCGTTAGAAAGGCTTGCGCGTGACGGAGAGTTGATGGGCTACAAACATAAAGGCTTCTGGTCGTGTATGGACACATTAAAAGAAAAAAATATGCTGGAAGAGATGTGGAATTCCGGAAAAGCTGCATGGGCTGTTTTTTAAGGGAGTATTTCAGTTATAAAGATTTATTAGACTGACTTTGTTTTTATCTTGGGAGAAAGAAATGAGTTCATCAGCAACGTGTCGCTTTTGTAATACCCCATTGAAATATATTTTTGTTGATTTAGGTATGTCCCCATTGGCAAATTCATACTTGTCAATGGACCAGAATAATCAGATGGAACACTTTTTCCCCCTCCGTGTTTACGTCTGTGAAAAATGCTTTTTGGTGCAATTACCTGAGTTTGAAACTCCGGAAGCTATTTTTGGTGATTACGCCTATTTTTCTTCATATTCAGATAGCTGGCTTAAGCATGCCAAGAAATATACTGATTACATGGTAGGCAGGTTTGGGTTTAATGCAAAAAGCCGAGTAATTGAAATAGCAAGCAATGATGGATACTTACTGCAGTATTTTGTTGAAAAAAACATTCCTGTTATCGGCATCGAGCCGGCTCAAAATGTGGCAGAAGTTGCTCAGCAATGTGGCATAACAACTATTGTCAAGTTTTTTGGCAGTAAAACAGCGGAAGAGTTAGCTGGTTCCGGGGCAAAAGGAGATCTGGTTGTTGGGAATAATGTGTTGGCTCATGTCCCTGGTCTCAATGATTTTGTCGCAGGACTGAAAATAGTTCTAAAAGATAAAGGTGTCGTTACTATGGAATTTCCTCACTTGATGAAATTGATGGACGAAAACCAGTTTGACACAATTTATCACGAACACTTTTCTTACTTTTCTTTTATGACTGTAGAAAAAATATTTTCCTACCATGGGTTAACCTTATTTGACGTTCAAGAATTGCCGACTCATGGAGGTTCATTACGAATTTTTGCTAAACATGAGGAAGATAAAGATAAAAAAATAACAGAAAACGTAGTGAATTTGCGTAACCGTGAAAAAGAAGCTGGTTTTCAACATCTTGAGACATATACAAACTTTGATTGTAAGGTTGTGGCTGCAAAACGTGATTTGCTCAATTTTCTTATTTCTGCCAAACAAGAGGAGAAATCTATAGTTGGTTATGGTGCGGCTGCAAAGGGGAATACATTATTGAATTATTGCGGCGTACGGCAAGATTTTGTTGATTATGTAGTCGATCGAAGTCCTCATAAGCAGGATCATCTTTTGCCGGGTTCACACATTCCAATATATTCTCCAGATAAGATTCAGGATACCAAACCGGATTATCTTTTGATTTTACCCTGGAATATCAAGAAAGAAATTATGGACCAGATGAGCTATATTAGGAATTGGGGTGGGAGATTTGTTGTCCCAATTCCAAGTGTGGAGGTTTTCGATTGATTTTTTCAGAAACGACGCTCAAGGATGCATATGTGATAGAGCCTGAAAAGTTGCAGGATGAACGCGGTTTTTTTGCCAGAACCTGGTGTCAACGCGAGTTCGCTGGTCAGGGTCTTAATCCAGGACTTGTGCAGTGCAACATTTCATTCAATAAAAGAAAAGGTACATTGCGGGGGATGCACTTTCAAATTTTTCCCCACGAAGAGACAAAACTGGTTAGATGCACGAGCGGGGCTGTTTTTGATGTTATAGTTGATCTGCGGCCTGAATCAAGAACCTTCAAACAATGGTTTGCCATTGAACTTAGTTCTGACAATCATAAAATGATATTTATTCCAGAAGGTTTTGCCCATGGTTTTCAGACGCTGACAGATAATACAGAATTATTTTATCAGATGAGTGAGTTTTTCTCACCAGAATATGCTCGCGGAGTGCGCTGGAATGATCCGGAGTTTAATATTAACTGGCCTGAAAAAATAAGTATTATTTCTGAAAAGGATAAATCCCTCGGTTTCTTCGAAGACAGTAACAACAAATGATGGTTTGGTAACTGATATTAGTAACTATGTTTGAGCTTAAAAGAATAATTGACAACCTGGATCTTGTTCAGCTTTCAAAGGAAATGTACCAATTGATGACTGAACTGTATCCGATCTGTCGGAGTATTACTGGTGACGGCGTCAGAAAAAGTCTCAGAATAATAGGTAAAATTATACCCATAGACGTCCAGGAGGTTCTGTCTGGGACCGAGGTATTTGATTGGACAATACCTAAAGAATGGAACATAAGTGATGCTTATTTTAAGGACTCAGAAGGGGAAAAAATTGTAGACTTTAATAAATCAAACTTACATGTCCTGAACTATAGCGTTCCGATAAAGCGTAGTTTGCCGTTGACAGAATTAAAGCCACATCTTTTTTCAATACCTGAACATCCGGAATGGATTCCATACAGAACTTCATATTATAAGGAAAATTGGGGTTTCTGTATCAGCCATAATCAGCTTAATCAACTAAAAGATGAGGTATATGAAGTTTGTATCGACTCCAGCTTGAAGGATGGACATTTAACCTATGGTGAATTTGTAATAAAGGGGCAGACAGAAGACGAAATATTGATTTCCACGCATGTCTGTCATCCATCTTTGTGTAACGACAATCTGTCCGGAAATGTTGTCTCCGCTATACTAGCCGGATTACTGGAGCCCCTTTCTTTGAGGTATACTTATAGGTTCCTTTTCATTCCCGGAACAATAGGTTCAATTACATGGTTATGTCTGAATGAATCTAAAGTCTCCAACATAAAACATGGACTAGTGGCCGTTTGTCTTGGTGATTCCGGATCATTTACTTACAAAAGGACGAGGCGGGGTGATGCCGAGATCGACCATGTTGTAACACATGTCCTGAAAGAGGCCGGACAAAAGTTCGATGTCATAGATTTCTTTCCTTTTGGTTATGATGAGCGCCAATACTGTTCACCCGGGTTTGATCTGTCTGTAGGATGTTTGATGAGAACGCCGCATGGTCAGTTTCCCGAGTATCATACTTCAGCCGATAACCTTGATTTTGTGAAATCGGAAAATCTTGGTGTATCACTGTCATTGTATCTAAATGTTTTAGATATGTTAGAAAATAATATTAAATTCCTTAACACTCACCCTAAGTGTGAACCACAATTAGGAAAAAGAGGGCTTTATGGAAAGATAGGTGGTAATTATGATAGCCATTCTTTTCAATTGGCGATGTTGTGGGTCTTAAACCAATCTGATGGTCTGAATAGTTTGTTGGATATTTGTAAAAAATCCAACATGAGCTTTGATTTGATCAGGAATGCAGCGCATGCTCTGACAAATAAAAACCTTTTAAGAAAAGCCGACTGATCTTATGTCTTCTATCAAAAATCAAAATGCGGTCATAACGGGAGCCAGTAGTGGTATAGGCGAAACCATTGCCTTAGATCTTGCTGCCAAGGGTGTTAATCTTTTCTTGTTGGGGCGAAATATAAAAGCTTTGCAAACTGTTGCAGGAAAGGTGGATCAGTTAACGTCTCAAATTCATCGCTGTCAAATTGACCTTACTCAAGATGCTGAAATAAAGAATATGTCTGATTATATCAGGAAGATTTTCGGACATATCGATATATTAATTCACAGCGCAGGCGTTATTTCGCTGGGGAAACTCGAGTCTGCTCCGGTGGAGGATTTTGACTGGCAGTATAAGACGAATGTACGAGCACCTTATTTTTTGACTCAAGCCCTTTTGCCCTTATTAAGACTATCCGGCTTTGCTCAGGTGGTGTTTATCAACTCCAGTGCCGGCGTCACGGCATCAGCCAATGTGGGCCAATATGCAGCAACAAAACATGCCCTGAGAGCTGTAGCTGATAGCTTTCGCCGGGAAGTTAATCCAGAAGGAATACGGGTTATCAGCATATTTCCAGGCCGTACCGCCAGCCCGATGCAGGAAAAGATTTTTCGAATGGAAGGCAGGATTTATCAGCCTGAGGTTCTACTGCAGCCACAGGATGTGGCAGCAGTAGTGATAAATTCGTTGTGTTTGCCATCCAGTGCAGAAGTGACAGACATCAATATCAGACCAATGTGCAAATCCAATTAATCTGGACACATCTGTCACGCATAATCAGTTTCGAGTTATCTTCTTCATATTGTAAATTTCATAAATTGTGACAGAGATCTTTCCAGAGAGCTATCAACAACAAGAGCTGATCGGCCTCATTCCGGCTGCAGGAAAGGGGTCGCGTCTGTCTCCATTGCCTTTTAGCAAGGAATTATATCCAATAGGTTTCTTACAATTGGAAGATGGACAATCAGTGCGTCCCAAACCTGTCTGCCTCAATCTTTTAGAAAGAATGAAAAAGGCTGGAGTAACGCGGGTCTACATAGTTTTACGTGAAGGCAAATGGGATATTCCATCATATTTAGGCAACGGATCCATACTGAACATGTATCTAGCCTACATAGTGATGGGACAATCTCCCAGTGTACCCTATACACTGGACCAGGCCTTTCCGTTTATTAAGGAAAGTCGTGTGGCCTTTGGATTCCCTGACATAATTTTCGAGCCTGATGATGCGTTTGTGAAACTGCTTGAAAGGCAAACTGAGACCGGTTCAGATGTTGTACTTGGTATGTTTCCGGTAGATAGTCCTGACCAAAATTGGGATATGGTCGACTGTGATGAGAAAGGAAATGTACAAAAAATTAGTGTCAAGTCTAAGCAGACTATATCCACGTATACCTGGATAATAGCGGTTTGGACACCTGTATTTACCAATTTTATGCATCAACAATTAGCCATTAGATACTCAGGGAATAAGCGGGACAAAGTGAGTTATTCTGGACAACGCCAGCAAGAATTTTTTATAAGTGACATGATTCAGGAAGGCATTAAACAAGGTTTGAGGGTAATAGGAATAGAATTTGCCGAGGGAACATGTCTGGATATTGGAACACCTGATGGATTAGAAAGGGCTTTGTGTTTATAAAAAAGGATTTTTTTCAGCTTTGTAATCAGGAATAACTCCATGACCAACTCCGATTTTTTAGTCATAGGTGCGGGCATTATCGGTATCAATATTGCCTTAGAGCTGAAAAGAAGGTTTTCAGAATCTAAGGTTGTATTGATAGAGAAAGAAAAAGAGTGCGCCGCACATGCTAGCGGGAGAAACAGCGGAGTTCTCCATGCAGGATTCTATTACACATCTGATAGCCTGAAAGCCAAGTTTACTAAAGATGGCAACAAATTCCTCAGAGAATATTGCGAGAGAAAGAAAATTCCTGTGAACAAATGCGGCAAGCTGGTGGTTACAAAAGACGCCTCAGAGCTTACAGCTCTTGAAGAACTATTGAGAAGGGGGAGATTTAACGGAGTTGAACTGGAAGAGATAACAACAGAAGAAGCCTGGTTAATTGAACCCAGAGTACGGTCATGTGAGAAGGCCATTTTTTCTCCTACCACCTGCTCCGTAGAGCCTCTATCTGTTGTAAAAAGTATGGAACAAGACGCCAGGGATGAGGGGGTTGAGATTAAATATGAAACGAAATATCTGGCCAGGAAAGGGTGCACTATTGTTACTTCAAATGGGCGGTACCAGTCTGGCTATGTGGTTAACGCCGGCGGGCTTTATGCTGACAGGGTGGCGAGAGATTTCGGTTTTTCCGAAACCTATAGGATTCTTCCCTTCAAAGGTCTTTATTTATATTCGGACGAACCCGTTGGCGCCATACGGACCAATATTTATCCGGTGCCGAATTTAAAAAACCCTTTTTTAGGCGTCCATTTCACGGTTACAGCAAGTGGTAAGGCAAAGATAGGGCCGACAGCTATTCCCGCCTTTTGGCGTGAACATTATCAGGGATTTAAAAATTTCAATTTTTCAGAGTTTCTGGATATCATTAAGAGAGAGCTGAATCTAATGGCGTTTTCTGATTTTGATTTCAAGAAATTGGCTTGGGAAGAAATCAGAAAATATTCGCGCCAAAGAATGGTTGATCTGGCCAGCCTTTTAGCTAACGGAATAAGTAGTCAGAATTTTAAAAGGTGGGCTAGGCCAGGTATTCGAGCCCAACTCGTAAATATTAAACAAAGGAAATTGGTAATGGATTTTGTCCTCGAAGGGGATCAGGAATCCATGCATGTTCTCAATGCTGTCTCTCCCGGATTTACTTGTTGTATTCCCTTTGCTCGTTATGTTTGTGAAGAAATTACGAAAAAGCTTAACTAAAAGGAGTTTATGATGAACGTTCTTGTTACGGGGAATATGGGTTATGTTGGACCATGTCTTGTACAACATTTACGTTTTACTTATGATGATATAAATATTATTGGTCTTGACATGGGTTATTTTGCTCATTGTCTGTCCAACTCAGAGACTCTTCCCGAGCATCGCGTTGATGTTCAGTATTTTGCTGATTTAAGAAGATGGCCATCCGATATAATTTCACTTAAAGATGTAGATGCTGTTGTGCATCTAGCTGCCATTTCCAATGATCCAATGGGGAATACCTTTGAAGAAGTCACTCTTGATGTTAATTATCAGGCAAGCATAAGTCTCGCGAAGAGAGCCAAAGAAGCTGGAGTCAAGTCATTTATTTTTGCCTCTAGTTGCAGCACATATGGTTTTGCCGAGGGAGGGCCAAAAAGCGAAGGTTCCGGATTAAATCCCTTGACTGCCTATGCCAAATCGAAAGTTTTTACTGAGAAAGACCTTAAGCCGTTAGCGGATTCGAACTTTAATGTTACCATTTTACGTTTTGGAACTGCTTGTGGAATGAGTGAGCGTCTACGACTTGACCTAGTTTTAAATGATTTTGCTGCTTGTGCCGTATCTACCGGGAAGATAACGATCTTGAGTGATGGTACTCCATGGCGCCCTCTTATCCATATTCACGATATGGCACGAGCCATTGATTGGGCAATTGGACGAGATCCTGCAAAAGGAGGAAAATTCCTGGTTGTAAATGTCGGGAGTGATGAATGGAACTATCAGGTTAAAGATCTGGCTGAAGCTGTTGCTGCCGTATTGCCCGGTGTGGAGATATCAATCAATAAAGAGGCACAGCCAGACAAACGATCATATCAAGTGGATTTTAGCTTATACCGGAAACTTGCTCCTGACTACCAACCAGTGATTAGATTGGAAGAGGCAATATTGGACCTGCGAGATGGATTGCAGGCCATGAATTTTTCAGATTCTGAGTTCAGGGATTCTACTTTAATTAGATTAAAGGTACTTAATGATTTACGATCAAAAGGCATATTAAACGATAATCTGGAGTGGTTATAATAACGATGGAGGTTTTCTGGTATGGCTAGCCATTTTTCACGAAGGAATTTTCTCAAACTTTCTGCATTAGGTGCTTTGTTTACCGGAAGTTGGCTCACAGGACTTAGAAATGTAGCCATACAAGGTAACAAATATCCGGACAGGCTGGAAAGTTATGCACTGGCTGCAGAAAAAGAATCGCTCAACTCGCCTCAAGAGCGGAAATTCTTCACTCAACGTCAATACACTATGGTTGCGACAGTCGCGGCACTTATTGTGCCCACTGATGAAACTCCTGGAGCGACAGAGGTTGGTGTAGCTGACTATATTGATCAATTGACAGCACATTCAAAAGATAGGCAAAGATGGTACAGGGATGGGCTGAACTGGATCGATCGGCTCAGTGAAAAAAATTACGATAAAGGCTTCTTGATGCTGAAAGAGAAAGATCAGATAGCCCTTTTACATACTATCGAGGAAAATGAGCCAAGGCCAAAATTATCGCATTCAGGATTCACAGGAAGAGTCTGGCGCAAGATATATAGAATCTGGATGGAAAAGTATGGCATCGGTAACCTCAATCGTTTTTTTCGCACAACCAGAAAAGATGTATTTTATGGATATTTTTCTAGTCCCATAATCTGGAAAGAAATCGGTTATTTTGGGCCACCACAGCCTAACGGTTATTCAGATTATTCGAGCCCACCTTCTAAAGTCAATTATAGTGGAGGCATACGCAAAATCGATGACCGAGTATGCCAGAACTGCCATTTTGATTACTTGCATGAAAAAGTCACGAAAAGCCATAATATCTGTCAGGATTGTCACGAACCTCACAGTTTTTGTTTAAATGGAGAATAATAATGATCAAATTGGATGAAGTAGATGTTTGTATAATTGGTTCCGGTGCCGGTGGTGGCTTGGCTGCTAAAGAGTTAGGTGAAAACGGGATTTGCATAGTGGTACTGGAAGCTGGTAAACGGTTTAACCCACTCCACGATTTTTGTGGTGCTACACAGCGGGACTGGGAAAGGGCCCTTGAGGATCAGAGGGAAATTTTCAGGGTACCCAAAATGGATAGAGTGACAGTTGCGAGTAAAGATACCCACAGGCCCAGTGTTGCCTACGGAGTTGGGGGAACTACTCTGCGGTACCTTGCATACTGTCCTCGGCTATTACCCGATGATTTTAGTATTAGAAGTCACGACGGAGTAGGTATGGATTGGCCTATCACTTACGAGGAACTCGCACCATATTATCGAAAAGTTGAATGGGAATTAGGAGTGTCTGGTGCCGGTGCCGATCCTTGGTTTCCAGATATAGAAAAATATCCTAATCCCCCGTTTGAATTTTCTCATACCAATAAAATCGTAAAACGGGGATGTGATGAGCTGGGGATACGATTGTGGCCAGTACCAGTAGCAAGAAATTCCCGTCCCTTTGATGGGCGTCCAATATGTGTTCAATGTGGTGAGTGCGAGTATGGATGTATGACCGGGGCCCGTAGTTCGGTGGATGTTACGTATATCCCTAAGGCTGAAGCAACAGGCAAGGTGCAAATCCGACCAGAATGTGTTGTGACCAGGATAGAAACCGATGCGAATGGCAAGGCCAAAAGTGTCGTTTATTTTGACAAAAACGGTATGGAACATGAACAGAAAGCAAAAATTATAATAGTTTCTGCAGGTACTGTCCAAACTCCGAGGCTTCTATTGAATTCAAAATCTTCGCAACATCCTGACGGACTGGCCAACAGCAGTGGCATGGTGGGGAGGAATTGGATGCAACATATTTCCCTGTTCTCGGCCGCTGTTTTTCCAGATCGCATAGATTCATATCGAGGATTTTTCGGAGGAGCGATTTCCCTGGATCGGGCGGGAACCAACAAAAAAAATTCTTTTGCCAGAGGCTGGTCTCTTGAGCTTAATAGCGGTATCAGGGGGCCTGCACAACTGGCTTTATCCGTTCCAGGATGGGGCACTTCACACAAAAAATATTTACACAGGGTTTTTGGTCATATAGCAGGGATAGTTGCTGTTGGTGAACAGCTACCTGACGAACGGAACCGAGTAGAGTTAGATCCTGAAGTCGTAGATCATTATGGTATGCCGGTGCCACGCATAACTTTCAATCTATACGATAATGACAAATTAATGCTCAAGGCCATGGAGAAAAACCTAAGAGAAATTTATGCTGCTGCGGGGGCAACTGAAATACTTAAGATGAGGTACAGGAAGGGGGGGGGAGGACATAATATGGGCACCTGCCGCATGGGTAAATCACCAAAAACTTCGGTATGTAACAGTTTTTGTCAATGTCACGATGTGCCAAATTTATTTCTTGTTGATGGTAGTGTTTTTGTATCTGGTGGTACTGCAAATCCTGCACTCACTATTCAAGCTCTTGGGACACGCGCAGTCAGGTATTTGATCGAGGAAGGTAAAAAGGGATATTTATAGGCCCTGAGGCGCTAAATGCAAATTAGGCCATGATCATCGTTGCGGCTACTTCGGCCCCGGTGTTCTGGCGGGTTCACGAGAAATTATTTAAATTCAGTCTATTATCTGATGCTACAGATCGTTCGATGATACTACTGGCCGAAACGATGATCATGGCCTGCAAATTACAAAGGGAAAGGGGAATCTGTTATAAACAATAAATCTAAAAAGATTGACGACTTGTCTCCTACCATCATTAAACCTCAAGGTGGTTGGCAGTTAATAGATTTTAAAGAATTAAAAGAATACAGAGACTTGTTTTATTTTTTGGTATGGCGCGAAATTAAGGTCCTGTATGCTCAAACTATTTTGGGGTTTTCTTGGGCTGTTCTGCAGCCCCTCGTTCAGATTATCATTTTTACAGTAGTCTTTGGAAAGGTAGCCAAGGTACCTACCGATGGAATTCCTTATCTTGTTTTTTCAAGTGTTGCAATAATTCCGTGGACATATATTTCACAAGCAATGGTCCAGGCAAGTCAGAGCCTGGTTATGGGTCAGAATATGCTTGGTAAGGTATATTTTCCTCGTATTCTCTTTCCTGCTACACCAGTTTTGGCTAGACTTTTTGATTTTACTATTTCAATGATTATATTGATTCCTGTTATTTTGTACTACGATGTATCATTAACGTGGAATTTGTTATATTTCCCCTTGTTTTTTATCATGATGATTGCAATTCCATTGGGACTTGGTTCATGGCTTGCAGCAATAGCTATTCGCTTCAGGGATGTTAAACATGTACTTCCTTTTATCGTTCGGATGCTTATATATTCAGCGCCTATAGTATATTCAGCATCCTCTATTCCAACTAAATATCGTTTCTTATATTCTTTGAATCCAATTGTGGGGACAATAGAAGGATTTAGGGCTTGCTTTTTGGGCGGGCCAATGCCCTGGCAATATATATTGCCTGGGATTGTTTCTGGTCTTGTTATATTAATAGCGGGATTGCTGTATTTTAAGAGGACGGAACGTGTTTTCGTGGATGTTATTTAATTATGTCAGATTTTTTGAATTGCTCAGATTTAACAATTATACATAACCAATATGAGAGTTTTGAAAAGAGGTTGATATTTATCGGTGGATCCCCTCGATCCGGAACAACTTTGGTTCAAAATATCCTTGACTCACATCCGGATATATATGGGGGGCCTGAGTTTCTGCACATACCGGAGATAATAAAACTACGTGGTGCTTTGCAGCGTTCCGTTTTCCGTGACTATATATCTCTATACTGTAATAGTGAAGAAGTAGATAGAAAAATTAAGCTATTGTTGTTTGAATTGTTGTTGCCATTGGCGGACAAAAACAATTGTTTCTTTTTAAGCGAAAAAACTCCCGAAAACATATTTGTTTTCGCTGAATTGATGCAGTTACTTCCATCAGCGCATTTTATTCATGTGATTAGAGATCCAAGGGCGATTGTCTCTTCAATGTTGCAGGTGGGGAAGAGGGCAGTTGATAAGGATTTGAAGCCGCCCTCATTCACGAAGGACATTTTTAGTAGTATTGAATACTTGAAAAGATGTATCGAAGCAGGGGCCGATATTGCAAGTGTCTGTCCGGAAAAGATTTTGACCGTGAAATATGAAGACTTAGTGAGGGGGACTGAAGATGAGACCAGGAGAATTTGCAATTTTCTTGGATTAAATTGGAAGATAGAAATGGTTTCTCCGGGCAATAAAAGACATCCGGGTGAGCAGGCGATTACCGTTAAATCAGATGAGCTTTGGTACGACAAATCCAGCTATTATAAGAATCCTGATCCTTCAATTATCAATAAATGGTTCAAAAAACTAACTTTTTCCCAGAAGGCGAAAGTATTTTTGGCATTTAAGGATAATAAGTTTTTAAAAGAAAACGGATACGATTTATATTCAAGTAATTTTTCCGAAGGCGAGAAAATGCTCTGGAACTGTAATCTTTTTTTTCTCAATTGCTGTCACAAATTACTGTCATTTGTCTATAAACTGCCAAACATCCCGGGAAGGGCGCGGGTATGTAGAGTATTAATAAATCAGGTCGGAAATGCCAAATAGCATGTAATGGGCTGACATTTAGTACATAGTCAAATTCTATTCAAGAATTTTTAAAACAAAACAGCATAGAAGAAAAATTTTTCCCAAAACAGAAAATAAATACCTTTTTTGATTTGGTTTCATTTTCGCAGCAACAATGTTAACAATTATTCTCAATATTATATAGATTTTAAAGGAAAAAAGAGGCACAGTATTTGCGAGCTATTTACAAAATGTAAAAATTGTTTATTTTTAATCTTGTTAGCTTGGAGTTTTAATGATGCATGCGACAAAAAGAAGTGCTATCGCAATTGTGGTCTTATTGAGTGTTCTGTGGTGTGAAAACGTTTTGGCAGATAATTTCGTCGACGATTTCAGCACTGACACTACAGGGGAGTATACCGTTACCCACACCTTGACAAACGGTGGTGTAGGTCAGTTTCTTTATGATTCAGTGGATGCCAGGGTCCAGGTACTTACCGGGGATGATGTGGGACTTATGTTTTCACATGATGTCCCGGTATTAAATAGCGGCATTTTTAGTATTGATTTTC
>Ga0209121_10004322_pt1 | contig 13309 bp, 10 predicted proteins | sample Cruoilmetagenom3_FD_187292 | JGI IMG/M metagenome (GOLD analysis project Ga0209121, IMG submission 187292) | Oil polluted marine microbial communities from Coal Oil Point, Santa Barbara, California, USA - Sample 3 (SPAdes) (version 2) | ecosystem: Environmental > Aquatic > Marine > Oil seeps ... | reverse complement strand
AGGTAAACAGCTAGAAGTAATAAAAGAGAAGGAGTTGATACTTAAAAATGCTAACTTCATTGACTGATTTCACTCTGCACTTCCATACCAAAACCAACCAGTAACCGCAGAACAGAAGGAGGGATTTAAATGACAAAGTCTTGTATCTTCAGATCGTTGATTGTTGTTATGGTATTGGCTCTGTTTGTGAGCAGCCCGGCACTGGCGCAGAACGGTTGTCATGAGGAGGTCCTCCAACCGCAGGTGGCGCGGGAGACTTCGCCTGAGGTAGCGGAGGAGGAACTTCAGGAGCTTGTTGACGGGAACACTGCCTTCGCTCTCGACCTTTATCAGGCACTGCGCGGCATGGAGGAGAACAAGGGTGAGAACCTCTTCTACTCGCCATACAGCATCTCCCTTGCCCTGGCGATGGCCTATGCTGGGGCCCGCGGGGAGACAAAAGAACAGATGGCTGCGGCTCTACACTTCGCACTTCCCCAGGAGCGCACCCATCCGGCATTCGATGCCCTCGATCTTGCGATCACCAGCCGCAAGCAACAAGGGATAGAGCTAAACACAGCCAACGCCTTCTGGGCCCAGCTCGGCTACTCATTTTTGCAGGACTACATCGACCTTTTAGCGAAGAACTACGGCGCGGAGATCCGGCTGCTCGGCTTCCAGAGCACTCCGGATGCCTGTCGGGTTCACATCAACGACTGGGTAACCGAGGAGACCGAAGGGAAGATCGAGGACCTGTTGCCACCGGGCTCGATCGATCCGCTCACTCGACTGATACTGACGAACGCCATCTACTTCAAGGGGACATGGAAGTATCAGTTCGACCCTTGGCGCACCCATGAGGACGCGTTTCACCTCTTGGGCGGTGGCACGCAGAACGCCTCCATGATGATGGTGGAGGAGGCGTGGTTTGGTTACACCGATGGCTACCTCGATGACGGCTACTATCAGGCGGTGGAGTTACCCTATGTAGGAGAAGAGCTCTCGATGGTCATCCTACTTCCCGAGCTTGAGAAATTCGAACAGTTCGAGCGGGCGCTTCATGCCGACAGGCTCGGGGAGATTTTAGGTGAGCTTTGGCGCAGGGAAGTCCACTTGGTTATGCCCAAGTTCTCCTTCACCTCAGGGTTCGATCTGAAAGGGATGCTCTGTAAGCTGGGAATGCCCGCTGCCTTCTCCGAAGAAGCGGACTTCTCGGGAATGGACGGGACGCACGACCTGTGGATCGACGATGTCTACCACAAGGCGTTCATCAAGGTCGATGAGCAGGGAACAGAGGCGGCCGCGGCCACCGGAAATGTGATGGTACCAGCAGCTCCCATTCCGGTGTGGATCGATCATCCGTTCATCCTTCTCATCCGCGACCGCGAGACTGGTGTGATCCTGTTCCTGGGCCGCGTCCTCAACCCGGAGAAGTGAAGGTGCGAAAGAGCGAAAGGAGGCAAGAGGTGAAGGAATCAAGTGTGCAGTTAAACCTTAAATCACCTTAAGGAGGTGCGTGATGAAGGTTCGGATTGTGTTGTTGGCAGCGTTGGTTTTGGTGGTGGGACTAGGCGCCGGCCTCGTCTCGGCAGAGGGGAAGACGATCACCGTCGGCCCCTCTGGCTGCGACTATACCTCGATCCAAGAAGCGATCGATGCCGCAAGCCCCGGGGATGTGATCAAAGTAAAGACTGGCACCTATCAGGAGAACCTGATCATCGATAAGCCCCTCACCCTGCGGGGTGAGGGGCCAGATCTGGTTACGATCGATCGAAGCCCCTCTGCCGAGGTCTCCCAAGCTACCCTTTGGGTCTCGAATAACGTGACGGTGACAGGATTTACCATCACCAACACCGACCCTGACAAGCAGGCGATCGGCATCTGGATCTCTGGGGACGACGTGCACATCGTGGCAAACCGCATCGTGGACGTGTGGGTTGGAGTCGAGGCCTTCGCAGGGGGTGATGGTGTCGAGATCGCACACAACGAGATCCTAAGGTGCCAGATCGTTGGTATCGGAGTCCTCGCTATAGGCACTATCATCACAGAGAACACAATCTCAGAATGTAACGGTGGAATCGCGCTTGGGTTCAAACCTCCCGAAGGGCTCGGCGGGGTGGCCAGCGCCACGATCTTTAAGAATACGATCTCAAGGAACCGATTTGGGATCGTCTCCTATGGAGCGATCGCCAACATCTTCCACAACCTGATCGAGGAGAACAGCGGCCCCGGAATCGCGACTGCGTATGGTCCCTCCTCCTTCACGATCATGGGAAACACCATCCGAAAAAACGGTGAGGAGGGAATCCGCCTTGGTCCTGGTGATATCGCAATGTTGCTGCAGAACACCGTGGCCGAGAACAAGGGCAACGGCATCCTCCTCGCGGTCGAGTTCGCCGAGGTCGCAGGGAACCGCATCTTGGCCAATCAGGGAAACGGGATCAACGTTCGGTCCTGTGGTATCGCGGTGATTGTGGGAGGTGGCTACGATGCGGGTTGGGTTCACGCTAACGTGATCAAGGATAATGAGGGCTACGGGCTGTTCGCCGAGGATGCATCTATGATCCTCGCGTGCTATTCGAATGAGATTTCTGGTAACGAGATGGGAGATTTCTCGGAGAACCTAAAGGATCAGTGCCAGAAGGCAGGAGGTTCGGAATAGGGAAAGATGTTCGCGGAAAAGAGTGCCATTCCTTGAATAAGGAGGTCAAGTGATGCTGACAAGAATAGCAGCATGGTTAGGTGTTGGTTTAGCGTTGTTTGGGTTTGTGGCGGTTGCCGATACAGTGATCCTCAATACCCCAGGGGCAAAAACCGGTGGAACACTGGTGATCGGGGTCAGCCAGACGTTTTGGGACCTTGACCCGAGGATCTCGAACTCTTTTTACGACGGGTATGTCACGGGTGAGGTCTTCGACGACCTGATCGCCCTCGATCCAGAGACGTTGGAGCCGCGTCCCTATGTAGCGAAGTCGTGGGACGTCGTCAGCGATAAACAGATCCGCTTCTACCTTAACCAGGGGATCAGGTTCCATAACGGTGAGGACCTGACTGCGGAGGACGTGGCGTTCACCCTCAACTCGATCGTTGATCCGGCGAATGCCTCGCCTAACCAGACCGAACTGATCTGGATGCAGGAAGCGATTGTAGTCAACAGCTCCACGGTGGACATTCTCGTCAAGGCGGAGTATGCTCCCTACGCACCGCTCTTCTCCGCATTGAACCTGGCGATCGTTCCCAAGGACACGGTGCTTGAGATGGGAGACGAAAAGTTTAACCTGAACCCGGTCGGCAGTGGACCGTACAAGTTCGTGGAGTGGATCACTGGTGATCACATCACCCTCGAGCGAAACGAAGACTATTGGCTTGTCTACCCAAACCTGGACAAGGTGATCTACCGCCCGATCCCGACGCTCGCCACAATGATGCTCGAACTGGAAGCCGGTGGAGTCGACATTGCTGACAACATACCAGCACAAGACATAGCTAGGTTTAAGGCAATGGATAGCGTCAATGTTCTTCAATGTGCAAGCCTCTCCTACTTCTACCTCTTCTTTAACATGTCACACCCACCGTCAAACGATATCCGCTACCGCAAGGCGGTCTACCTGTCGGTCAATATGGACACGGCGATCTACGATATCTTCCAGGATCTGACAGGTATCAGAGCCTACGGGTGTATCCCACCCGCGTTGTGGGCAAACGATAGCCAGTACTTGGAGACCAACGTCGCACTCAGCGAGAACGACGTGCGAGCCAAGCAACTGTTTATCCAATTAAAGGCCCAAGGGGTCATTCCCGATGATTATCAAACGACGGTTTACTCTCCGCTCGATCCGCGCCGCACGCAACTGGCAACGATCATCGCCGAAAGCCTCAAGGAGAATGGGCTTGACGCCAGGGTGCAGCCGCTCGACTGGGGGCCCTATCTCGACCTGGTTCGCCACTCCGAGGCAGATCCGCTCGGGGAGGACTTCGATCAGGGGATCATCGGTTGGAGCGGTGGTCCTGACCCGCACGACTTCCTCTACTACCTGCTCCACTCCGATAACGCCGTTGTTGGAGCGGCGGAGAATCTCTCGTTCTACATGAATCCGGACGCAGATGCGTTGATCCACGCGGCAGATACAACGCTCGACCAGATGGAGCGCGAGCGGCTCTACGTCGAAGCGCAGCGGATCTGCTGCCACGAGTACGTCCATATTCCGCTCTATCACCTCATCGAGACAAAGGGCGTGCGCACGCGGGTGCACGGGTTCCGGATCGACCCGCGCGGAGGTATCCACCTGTGTGATTCATATCACAATGTGTGGGTGAAGGAATAGGAGGCTCGTGAGTGAAACATTGGTACAGTAAAAACACAAATCGCATAAAAGAGGTGAAAAACAATGAAACGTTTTGCGGTACTGCTTATCGGAATATTGCTGGTAATGGGAGTGAGTTCCTCTTTGACTTTCGGGTTGCCGCCCTATCCTGCTCCAATCATCACGGCAACGGTGTCAAACGTAGTCGACGGGGAGACGATAGACGTTGAGGTCGTCGCCATCACCGGTGATCAGGTCATCGTTATGATAGACGCGCAAGGGAAGATTACCAGTGCCTTTCGTTTCCCCGACTGGTGTCCAGTTGATGTAGGAGAGCAGGTACAGGTCCGTTACATCGGCATCACCGTGCCCGAAAAGGCATCTCCCTTCAATGAATTGTTGGTCGCAGGAAAGACAGTCTATCTGGAACTCGATCTAGCCCATTGGGACGACGAGCATCGGTTGTTTGCATACGCGTACCTGGACGCCGAAGGGTACTTGATGGTCAACGCAATCCTTGTAGGGATGGGTTTTGCGAACGTTGTGCCCGACACACTCAACTATCGTTACGCCAACATCCTGCAAGGATTAGCCGAAAAAGCAAAGGAGTTGAAGCTTGGTTTTGGGTATTCGAGTCTAATCTTTAACGGAGAGTAGTGGCTGCTGTTCAATCCATCGTTGGACGGTGCAATAGAGGTGATTAAAGCTCATTAGCAAGGAGGCTGCAGATGCTAACAAGACGAGTAGTGATAGGACTGATTGTTGGTCTGTTGGTGTTCGGAGTATGGGCGGTCTCTGAGACGGATGTCCCTGAGACCCCGGAGGCGTCCGTTGGCGGCACTTTGGTCATCGGGGTCAGCCAGACGTTCAGGGACCTCGATCCGAGGATCTCGGACTCTATCTACGATTGGTATGTGATCGGTGAGGTCTTCGACGACCTGATCGCCCTCGATCCGGAGACGTTGGAGCCACGGCCTTATGTTGCAAAGTCATGGAACGTCGTCAGCGACAAACAGATTCGGTTCTATCTGAACCAAGGAATCAAGTTCCATAATGGTGAAGACCTGACTGCGGAGGACGTGGCGTTCACCCTCAACTCGATCGTTGATCCTGAGAACGACTCTCCCAATTGTTGGGCGCTTTCCTGGATGCAGGAAGCGATTGTAGTTAACAGCTCCACGGTGGACATTCTCGTCAAGGCGGAGTACGCTCCCTACGCACCGCTCTTCTCCGCATTGAACCTGGCGATCGTCCCCAAGGATACGGTGCTTGAGATGGGAGACGAAAAATTCAACCTGAACCCGATCGGCAGTGGACCGTACAAATTCGTGCGGTGGATCGTCGGAACGGAGATCGTGCTTGAGCGAAACGAGGACTACTGGCTCGTCTATCCGAACCTCGACCGGGCCATCTACCGTCCGATCCCGACGCTGTCAGTCATGATGGGCCAGCTTGAGACCGGCGCGATCGACATTGCCGATAACATGCCGTTCCAGGACATCCCGCGCTTTCAGGCGAACCCGAACGTGGACGTGTGGCAATGCCCAGACCTCTCCTACTTCTACCTCTTCTTCAACCTGCAGCATGCGCCAGGAAACGACATCCGCTACCGTGAGGCGGTTGGCATGTCGATCGATATGGATGAAGCGATCTACGCCATCTTCCAGGGGTTGACCGGCATCAGAGCCTACGGGTGCATCCCGCCGGCGCTGTGGGCGAACGACAGGGATTACCTGGCATACGACATCGCCCTTGAGGAGGACGATATTCAGGCCAACTGGCTCTTCTCTCAATTGAAGGCCGAGGGGGTCATCTCCGAAGACTATGAAACGACGATCTACTGCCCGCTCGATCCGCGCCGCACGCAACTGGCGACGATCATCGCCGAAAGCCTCAAGGAGAATGGGCTTGACGCCAGGGTGCAATCGCTTGATTGGGGCCCCTACCTCGACCTGATCAACCGCTCCGAGGCGGATCCGCTCGGGGAGGACTTCGACCAGGGGATCATCGGTTGGAGCGGTGGTCCTGACCCGCACGACTTCCTCTACTACCTGCTCCACTCCGATAACGCCGTTGTTGGAGCGGCGGACAACTTCTCGTTCTACAGGAACCCCGAGGTAGACTACCTGATCTCTACCGCAGATACGACGCTCGACCAGGAGAAGCGCGAGCGGCTCTACGTCGAAGCGCAGCGCCTCTGTTTTGAGGAGTACGTCCACATTCCGCTCTATCACCTCATCGAGACGAAGGGCGTGCGCACACGGGTGCACGGCTTCCGGATCGACCCGCTCGGAGGCATTCACCTGTGTGACCCGTACCACAATGTGTGGGTGGAGTAATAGAGAGTTCGTGAGTGAAGCATACGGCAAGAAAAACAGCGAATGGCTCGCTTCCCAAGCGTTGCGTACACGCCGAAAGCGGACTTCGCAAGGGCAAGGGGTCAAACCTTGTCTTTTGCATCTCTTGCCCCTCTTCTGGGGTTGGGCTGGGTAGAGCAAATACTGTCCTCCATTGGCGGCTCAAAGGGAAGCTTCCGTGAATCTATGAAGCTGGTTATTGCCATGAAAGATTGAAAACTTGTCCTCCGCGGAGAAAGTGGAACTCTTGCCTAAACTAACGGCAATGAGAGAAAGAAATGTGCAAAAAAACCAATTAACCAAGGAGGTATCAAAACGATGAGTATGAGGTTCAACGTAGGAAGGAATTTGGTGATATTGGCGTTGGTTATGACGCTTTGGGCCAGCATCGCCTCAGCAACCCCAGGGACGATCACCGTCGGTCCTTCGGACTACGACTACACCTCGATCCAGGCGGCGATCGATGCCGCCGCGCCGGGAGATACGATCGAGGTACAGGCGAGCGGGAGCCCTTATCAGGAGACACTGACTATTAGCACCGCTGACCTCCATATCTATGTCCCTGGGGACTGCGTGGTCATTGACGGGGGTGGAGCCGAAGTCGTTGTAACCATTCAGGCCGATGGGGTCCAGTTCTCCGGGTTCACGGTCCAGAGCGGCTCGGTGAGGATCGCGGTCGAGAGAGCCAATGGGGTTCGACTCCAATGGAACACCCTCAGCGGTTGGTTTTACCATACCGAGACCCTCATCCGGTTGAATCAGACGAGGGACGCCCTCGTGCGCGGGAACGTGCTGCAAGGGTCGGCCAAGGAGGGGATCGTCCTCATCGAGGCAGAGGAGAGCCGGGTGATCGAGAACCGGATCGATGGCAACCTTGGCGTTGCGATCCGGCTGGATCGGGCGAGCGGAAACACCCTCTCCGGGAACGAGGTCCTCGGCGCTTACGTCGGGATCGGTCTCCTCGATTCCTCGGGGAACCTCCTCGAGGAGAACCGCTTCACGGGAGTCTACGGGGGCTTCTACTTGAAGGGCTCCGATGGCAACGTCCTTCGCCGCAATCAAGGGCGTGGAGGGTCGATCGAGGGGAACGGCAATCTGGTCCTGGAGAACGACTTTACGGCAATCGGCGAAGGGGAATATGTCTTCCAGGTGAACGGAGCGCGCAACCTCATCCGCGACAACCGGCTCGACGGGGAGGGCGTGATGGAGGTGGCCCTGTTTATTCTCGGCGACGGGAATGTGGTGGAACGTAATCTCGTCTACAACACCCCTGGAATCGGGGTCGACACATCCGGGGAGAACCTCATCGTGGGAAACGATATCTGGAGGAATCGGATCGGAGTGAGCGCATCTCCTGGGACAACCCTTCGCTTCAACCGGATCTACGATAATGCACGGTTCGGGCTGGAGCAAAAAATCCCTGCGCAGGGCACTGTCGATGCCCGGTGGAACTGGTGGGGATACGTGAGCGGCCCGTATCATCCCGATCTCAATCCCGAAGGTGAAGGCGATGAGGTGAGCGATGGGATTGAGTTTACTCCCTGGCTTGATAGCCCACCCCGTCAATGAACTACCCCGCCGCAAGCGGTTGGGATATTACTAACATCACGTCACACCACGAAGGCCCGTGTCCACGAACGAACCACTGGATTCCGGCATGCGCCGGAATGACGACATTCGTAGCAAGCTGCGGGGAATCCAACCCGCAGAGATTGAACCGAAGCGAGTTTGAGATTGATTTAAGGAGGCAATAAACGATGAAACATTCGGTATGGCTAAAGATAGGAGGTGAAAGAAGAATGCCTAAAGCAAATTGGTGGAAGATTGGATTGGTTTCGGTGCTGGCAGTCGTGCTACTGGTGGTAATCGGCCTACCTCAGGGAGCGATCATAAATCCCGATACGTTAGTTTACGTCACCTATGGTACGGTCAATACTCTCGATCCAGCATATTCGTATGATGAGGCAAGTTCTGCGGTCATCTTCAACGTCATGGAGAATCTGGTCAGTTGGCCGTACGGCGTTGTCGATACCGATGAGACCGATCTTAGCTACTCGCTTGCATCAGAGGACCTTCTGCCGATGTTGGCAACGGTCGTGCCATCGGTCGATAACGGCCTTGTGAGGGAGTACCCAGACGGGTCGGTCACTTATCAGTTCCCAATCCGCAAGGGTGTGAAGTTCCACCAAGGTGGGGACCTCACCCCGGAGGACGTGGAATACACCTTCGAGCGGGGGATACTGCAGGACCGCGATGGTGGTCCCCAGTGGATGCTAATTGAGCCCCTCTCCGGGCAAGAATACGGGAGACTCTACCAGGTCGTGAATGACGTTCTTGGTATTGATACCAAGAAGGGCACACTGATCAAGGATCTGACCCCGGAGCAGCAGGCTAAGTTCTACAACGAGGCGATCGATCCGTTGGTGGAGGTCACCCCCACGGGCGACGTCGTCTTCCACCTGGCTTCACCCTATCCGCCGTTTCTCTCCATTCTTGCTCACAGCGGAAACTGGGGAGCGATCCTCGATAAGGAGTGGGTCATCGAGCAGGGCGGCTGGGGTGGCCAAGCTGACACCTGGGCCGCGTGGTACAACCCGGGCGGGGGCCAGGTCGCTGAGGTCTCGGAACTGTATGACGTCATCAACGGGACCGGGCCGTACATGCTCGAATCGTGGACCCCTGGAGTGAATATCGTCTACAAGTGCTTCGATGACTACTGGCGCGAGCCGGCAGCGATCAAAACCGTGGTCAACAAGAAGATCCAGGAGTGGTCGGACCGTCTATTGCTCTTCGGCCGTGGCGCTGCCGACATCTGCACGGTGGATCCTCAATACTTGCTGCAGGTGATGGGACAGCCTGGTATTGTCGTGACTTTGGACCTGCCAACATTGAGCCTGAACCCGGTCGTCTCCTTTACCTCCGATCTAAATATGGCGAGTAACGACCTAGTCGGCTCAGGGACGTGGGCCGAGGACGGTATTCCGTCTGAGTTCTTCAACGACGTTCATTTGCGAAAGGCATTCGCCTACGCGTTTGAGTACGATACCTACATCAGCAGTGTGCTTGGCGTAGCCGGAGGTTACCGCACACACGGACCGATTCCCAAGGCGTTTTCATGGGCGTACGATGATGATCCAGCCCTCTACTACAACTACGATATGGCAAAGGCAGAAGCGGAAATGCGGCTCGCCCACAGCGGCAGGGTCTGGGCTACCGGCTTCACGTTCACCCTTATCTACGATGAGGGATGCGATACCCGTAGGGTGATCTTTGAGATCCTGAAGAGGAACATCGAGTCGATGAATTCCAAGTTCCACATCGATGTGCGCGGTGTGCCGTGGGCGAGCTATCTTGACCGCATGGTCGCCGAGCAGATGCCGCTGTTCGTGATCGGCTGGATAGCTGACTTCCCTGATCCGGACAACTTCGTGGTGCCGTTCGCTCATTCCACCGGAACCTTCGCTGGCTGGCAGGGCGACTCGATGATCGCGATGTTTAAGGAGAAATACGATCCACTGATCGCAGCCGCGATGGCGACAACTGATCAGGCAGCGCGTGCCGTGATCTACAAGCAGATCGAGCACATGTCATACGATGACTGCTACGACCTGTGGCTGCCGCAGGCAAATGGCTACCGCGTGATGCGCGACTGGGTCCAGGGTTACCCCTTCAATCCCATCTTCCCGGGACCTTACTTCTACCCGATGTACAAAGCGTACGAGTAAAGCTTCCAAGAGGAAAAGCGATGAGGTGAACTGTTTTTGTGGATTGATAGCCCACTTTGCTCTTGAGCCGAAGCGAGGGTTAAGGAAGCAATAAACGGCGAAACATCCGGCCCTGCTCAAGATGGAAGGTAGAAGAAGAATGTCTAAAGTAAACTAGCGGAGGCTAGACCTTATGGTTAAGGAGGTAAAACGGTGAAAAGAATTTGGTTACTAAGCTTGTCATTGGTACTTGTCCTTTCGGTGTTTGCGTTGGGGCAAGAGATTGCAAACCCCGACACGCTGGTTTACGTCACCTATGGTTCGGTCAATACGCTTGACCCAGCATATTCGTATGACACGGCAAGTGGTGGGGTGATCTTCAACGTATACGAGAACCTGGTCAGTTGGCCGTACGGGATTGTCGATGCTGATACGACCGATCTTAGCTACTCGCTTGCGTCAGAGGACCTTCTGCCGATGCTGGCAACGGTCGTGCCTACTAAGGAGAACGGTTTTGTCGTCTCCTATCCAGACGGTTCGGTCACTTATCAGTTCCCAATCCGCAAAGGTGTGAAGTTCCACAAGGGTGGGGACCTCACCCCGGAGGATGTGGAGTACAGCTTCGAGCGGGGGATACTGCAGGATCGCGACGGTGGTCCCCAGTGGATGCTTATCGAAGCACTTTCCGGGCAGAGATACTTTAGACTCTACCAGATCGTGGAGGACGTCCTTGGCATCGATACGAGCAACGGCGATTTGATCCCGGATCTGTCTGCCGACCAGCAGGCTCAAGTTTACAACGAGGCGATCGATCCGATGGTGGAGGTTGTTGGGGACAACATCATCTTCCATTTAGCTTCACCATATCCGCCGTTCCTCTCCATTCTCGCTCACAGCGGAGCCTGGGGAGCGATCCTCGATAAGGAGTGGGTCATCGAGCAGGGCGGCTGGGATGGCCAAGTTGATGACTGGGCTGCATGGTACAACCCTGGCGGCGGGCAGGCCGCTGAGGAATCGGAGCTCTATGACGTCATCAACGGTACGGGCCCGTACATGCTCGAATCCTGGACCCCTGGGGTGGATATCGTCTACAAACGCTTTGATGGCTACTGGCGTGAGCCAGCCAGGATCAAACGTGTTGTTGTGAAGGAGGTACCGGCGTGGTCAACTTGCCTGCTTATGCTTGAGTCCGGCAACGCCGACATCTGCTCCGTGCCTCCGCAGTACCTGCCGCAGGTGATAGATTTTCCGGGGATTGTCACGACTTTGAACCTGCCTACATTGAGCCTGAACCCGGTCGTCTCCTTTACCTCCGATTTAAATATGGCGAGTAACGACCTGGTCGGCTCAGGTAAATGGGATGGGAATGGCATTCCGTCTGAATTCTTCAACGACGTTCATTTGCGAAAGGCGTTTGCCTATGCGTTTGAGTACGATACCTACATCAGCAGTGTGCTTGGCGTGGCCGGAGGTTACCGCACACACGGCCCTGTTCCCAAGGCGTTTTCATGGGCGTACGATAATGATCCAGCCCTCGACTACAACTACGATATGGCAAAGGCAGAAGCGGAGATGCGGCTCGCCCACGACGGCAGAGTCTGGGATACCGGCTTTACGTTCACCCTTATTTACAATGAGGGATGCGATACCCGTAGGGTGATCTTTGAGATCCTGAAGAGGAACATCGAGTCGATGAATTCCAAGTTCCAGATCGATGTGCGCGGTGTGCCGTGGGCGAGCTATCTTGACCGCATGGTCGCCGGGCAGATGCCGCTGTTCTTCATCGGCTGGCTGGCTGACTTCCCTGATCCACATAACTTCGTGGTTCCGTTCTGTCACTCCACCGGGACCTTCGCCGGCTGGCAGGGCGACTCGATGATCGCGATGTTTAAGGAGAAATACGATCCACTGATCGCCGCCGCAATGGCGACAACTGATCAGGCGGCGCGTGCCGCGTTATACAAGCAGATCGAGGCGATGTCGCACGAGGACTGCTACGACCTCTGGCTGCCACAGGCAAATGGCTACCGCGTGATGCGCGACTGGGTCCAGGGTTACGCGTTTAACCCGATTTTCCCAGGCCCGTATTACTACTCGATCTACAAGGCCTACGAGTAGGGAAAAATGGAGAGTCAAACTTTTTTGCACCTCTTAACCCCCTTTGGGGCTGAGTAGAGCAAATACTGTCCTACACTAGCAGCTCAAAGGGAGGCTTCGCTTAATCTATGGAGCTGGTCAGTATCCTGTGGAATTGAAGGCTTGTCCTCCCCGTTGCACGCGGGCTCTCCTGGTGGACGCCATGGGCGTCCCTTGTGAGGAGAATTAGAGGCTCATTTCAGCTTAGGGCTTTGGAGGAGCATAGGAGCCGACGTGTGCGGGTTGGGAAGAACTGGGGAGAATCTTTGATAGCCCTCTCCGGCCTTTCTCTGCTATAATGGGATTCGAAAGGAGCTAAGCGAGATGAGCACCGTCAAGGATCGTGCCAAGCAGCTTATCGACCAACTTTCCGATGAGGTCGTCATTGAATTGCTGGAAGATCTTGAGGATGCCCTCGATCTGGAGCGGGCGATCGCTCAATCTGATCCACGAAAGGCCATCGAGCTTCGCAAGTTTCTCCAGATGTTGAAAGAAGAGGGTCATTCCGCTGGGGAATGAGTTCTTACCGAGTCATCCTGGAGGAGACAGCCCAGCGGGATTTCCGCGGCCTCGATCCCACAGTGGCGAGGCGGGTGCGCGAGCGTCTGCTCCGTTTAGAGGAAGAGCCTCGGCCTAGAGGGGTCCGCAAGCTCAGGGACTTTGTTCCTCCCCGTTATCGGATGCGAGTCGGCGACTGGCGCATCCTCTACACCATTGATGACCGAGCCAGGGGGCCGCGGTGGGAAAGTTGGACCACCTGATCTGCTAAGTCGGGAGTAAGCAGTCTGGTAAGATCGCCTCAGAAGGAGAGGTGATCAAAGTGGGTAAG
>Ga0209121_10004321_pt1 | contig 13311 bp, 12 predicted proteins | sample Cruoilmetagenom3_FD_187292 | JGI IMG/M metagenome (GOLD analysis project Ga0209121, IMG submission 187292) | Oil polluted marine microbial communities from Coal Oil Point, Santa Barbara, California, USA - Sample 3 (SPAdes) (version 2) | ecosystem: Environmental > Aquatic > Marine > Oil seeps ... | reverse complement strand
TCAGGCCTGCCTGTATCTTTTTGCGCATCATCGGGCGCATGGCGTTGGTCAGGATCAATACATCAAATCCCCGCTCCAGTGCCAGGCGGGTCATATCCACCATGGCGGGGTTCATGAACGGCTCGCCACCAGTAAAGGCGATTTCGTGAATGGGCCATTGGCGCTCTTCAATCTGATCCAGAAAATCACGCACCTCATCGGCGGTGATATAGACCAGCCGGTCATTCTCGGGCGAACTTTCAATATAGCAATTGGCGCAGGTGATATTGCACAATGTGCCGGTGTTAAACCATAGCGTTTCAGGGTGGCTCAGCGCCACATGCGCGCGTGCCTCACCTTTTGCAGTTATCTGAGGGCTTTGAAACTTGCCCATATTGGCCTGGTCTTGCACCACGTCTTTCATAACATGATCCTCTTGCGTGTCAGCCATTGGCCTAACGGCTTGGTGTTCATAAGAAAACCCGGTGAAGTCATCCTGACGCCATTGTGAACGCAATCCATCGTGCTAATGTTGTAGCTAAGCACTCAGGGATTTCCCCCGTGGGCAGGAGGCATCAATATGGTTTCACGAACAATTCCGGTTGATCCGTTTGATCTGATCATTATTGGCGGTACGGGCGATCTGGCGCGGCGCAAGATATTGCCGGCCCTGTTTCGCAGGTTCGTTGCCGGGCAAATGGGTAAAGGCAGCCAGGTGATTGGTGCAGCGCGCACCGAAATGGACACACCTGCCTATCGTCAGATGGTCAGCGATGCGATTGCCGAATTTGGCGGCCCTGAGAAAAAGGACAAGGCAAACCTCAAAAAATTCCTGGCGACGGTCTGCTACATCACCTTGGATGCCCGAGGAACGATGGGGTGGGAAGAATTGGGCGAGGCCGTGCATTCCGAGAATATTCGCGCGTTCTATTTCTCAGTCGGGCCAGGGTTATTTGGCGATCTGGCCAAGCGTTTGCACAAATATGGCATGTCCGATGACAGATGCCGGATCGTGGTGGAAAAGCCCTTTGGCCACGATCTGGCAAGTGCGCGCGAGTTGAATGCGGTGCTGGCCAAGCATTTTGACGAAAGCCAGATTTACCGGATTGACCACTATCTGGGCAAGGAAACTGTCCAAAACCTGATGGCAGTGCGCTTTGGCAATATGCTGTTTGAGCCGCTGTGGAACAGTCAATACGTCGATCACATCCAGATCACCGTGTCTGAGAGCGTGGGCGTCGGCGGGCGCGGCGGGTATTACGATAAATCCGGTGCGATGCGCGACATGATGCAAAATCATCTGATGCAGTTGTTTTGTCTGATTGCGATGGAACCCCCGGCAAAGTTTGACCCGGATTCTGTGCGTGACGAAAAGCTGAAAGTCATTCGTGCGTTGGATCCACTGGCACCCGAAAACATCGTGCGTGGCCAGTATGAAGCGACCGAAACCAAACCCAGCTATCGCAAGCAGGTGGGAAACCGTGACAGCACCACCGAAAGCTTTGTGGCGCTGAAGGCCAATATCAGCAATTGGCGGTGGGCAGGTACGCCGTTTTATCTGCGCACTGGCAAACGCCTGCGCGAACGCGCCTCTGAAATTGCCGTGGTGTTCAAAGACGCACCCCATTCGATTTTCGGAGAAGACGCCGGACGCCACCGCAACATCCTGACAATCAAACTGCAGCCCAATGAGGGGATCGTGCTGGGTGTGACAATCAAGGAACCCGGACCCGGCGGTATGCGCCTGATTGACGTGCCCCTGGACATGACATTTGCCGAAGCGCTTGGCCCTGAACAGGCCGGTTTTCCGGATGCTTACGAGCGGCTGATCATGGATGTGATCCGCGGCAATCAAACCCTGTTTATGCGTGGCGACGAAGTGGAAGCAGCCTGGGCCTGGACCGATCCGATCATCGCGGCGTTTGGCGAACAAGACCCGCCTTTGCCCTATGCCACCGGCAGCTCTGGCCCGGATGAGGCCTTGGCCCTGATCCACCGCGATGGCCGTGCCTGGCGGGAGATCAAAGCATGACCACCCTGATCGAATATCCAGACGCTGAAATGATGATGATCGACGTGGCAAACAAACTGGCGGGCGAACTGAGCGCTGCGCTCGACCACGAAGACCGCGTGCTGTTTGTGGTGCCCGGCGGCACCACGCCGGGGCCGATCTTTGATGACCTGTGTGAGGCTGATCTGGATTGGTCGCGTGTGGATGTGCTGCTGAGCGATGAACGCTGGCTGCCCGAAGTGCATGTGCGCTCGAACACCCGGCTGATCCGCGAACGCCTGCTGGTTGGGCGCGCCGCCAAAGCGCGCTATTTGCCGCTTTATGCCAAGGCAGATGCCCCCGAAGATGTGCTGGCCGAGCTGGAGGTTAACATCATCCCCAACCTGCCCATTGGCGTGTGCCTGTTGGGAATGGGGGGCGATATGCATACCGCGTCTTTGTTTCCAGGGGCCGATCGGCTGGACGAGGCACTGGCCAAAAACGCGCCCATCCTGATGCCAATGCGCGCAGATGGTGCGCCTGAACCCCGCATCACGCTAACGGCCCATGTGCTGAATGATGCGCTGGCCAAACATGTGGTGATCACAGGTCAGCAAAAACGCGCCGCATTTGAACGTGCCAAAGGGTTGTCACACCATGAGGCCCCAATTCGTGCAGTGCTGGACGGGGCATATGTGCATTGGGCGCAGGAATAGGAATTCACCATGTGGGACGCATTAAAAGCGCATGCCAAAGACCTGGGCGAGACCGATATTCTATCGCTGTTTGACGCGCCAGGGCGTGCTCAGGATTATTCGATTGCCCTTGATGGGATGCTTTTTGACTATTCCAAAACCCGCCTGAATGATGCCGCCCGAGATGCCCTGCTGGCTTTGGCCCAAGCGCGCGGCGTGGCGGCAAAACGTGCGGCCATGTTCAACGGGGCACTGATCAATGAAACCGAGGGGCGCGCAGTGCTGCACACTGCATTGCGCAACCTGTCGGGCGCTGCGATCAAGGTGGATGGTCAGGATGTGATGCCAGATGTACTGGCGACACTGGCGCGGATGGAGCGCTTTGCCCAGGACGTGCGCAAGGGCCACTTCACCGGGCAGGGGGGCGCGATCACCGATGTGATCAACATTGGTATAGGCGGCTCGCACCTTGGCCCTGAGATGGGCACATTGGCGCTGGCCCCCTATCATGATGGGCCACGCTGTCATTTTGTGTCTAACGTTGATGGGGCGGATATTTCTGATGCTTTACAACGCGTTGACCCGGAAACAACGCTGGTGATTGTCGCCTCCAAAAGCTTCACCACGATTGAAACCATGACCAATGCCCAAACCGCGCGTGATTGGCTGGCCAAATCAGTGGCAGACCCGGCCGCGCAATTCGTGGCCCTGTCCACCGCCCAAGACAAGACCAGCCAGTTTGGCATTCCGGCTGAACGTGTGTTCGGATTTGAGGATTGGGTTGGCGGGCGTTACTCGCTTTGGGGGCCAATTGGCCTGAGCATCATGATCGCCATTGGCCCTGCACATTTCAAAGAGTTCCTGTCAGGGGCTGAGGCGATGGACCGGCACTTTCAAACCGCCGAGCCGCAGCACAATATGCCCATGATGCTGGCCCTTGTCGGTCTGTGGCATCATCAGGTGTGCGGCCATGCCACACGGGCCGTGCTGCCCTATGATCAGCGCCTGTCACGGCTTGCGGCCTATTTTCAACAGCTGGAAATGGAAAGCAACGGCAAGCGGGTGACCATGGATGGCACACCGCTGGATGGACCCTCAGGGCCGGTTGTCTGGGGCGAGCCGGGCACCAATGGCCAGCACGCATTTTACCAGCTGATCCACCAGGGAACCCAAGTGGTGCCTTGTGAATTCATGGTGGCTGCGACCGGGCATGAGCCTGATCTCAAACATCACCATCGCCTGCTTGTCGCCAATTGTCTGGCCCAATCCGAGGCACTGATGCGTGGCCGCTCATTGGCCGTTGCCCGTGATTTGATGGCCCAAAAAGGGGTTGAAGGTGATGAGCAGGACAAACAAGCCCGCCACCGCGTGTTCGTGGGCAATCGCCCCTCTACCACGTTGATTTATGATCAGTTAACGCCTTATCGGCTGGGGCAGATTATCGCACTTTATGAACACCGGGTTTTTATCGAAGGGGCCATTCTGGGGATCAATTCCTTTGATCAATGGGGGGTGGAGCTGGGCAAGGTTCTGGCCGTTGAGCTGGAGCCTGTGATCGCAGGCGAGGTCTCTTCGGATGGCAAGGATGGCTCGACTTCCCAATTGGTCGACTTCGTGCACAAGCACAACCTTTGAGCCGCCCTTAGATCCTGCGCAGAGAATGAGCATCTGAGTGTTTGCGTGACCAAGCAATGCACGCACCTTCGGGCGGATCAGGTTCAAAAGTTGCACCTGGGGGCGCTTAACCCTTTGATTGTATGGGGATATCAAACCCATCTGCGGCCAGTGTAAAGCCGTCAAACTCAAACCCCGGTGACACGGTGCACCCCACCAATGTCCACTCACCCGTGCAATCCGCCTTTTGCCAATGGCCCATCGGCACGATCACCTGAGGCCGCGCACCATTGGCCAAATCATTGCCCAACAGATGTTCCTGAGCAGGCCCATCATCCGTGTCTGAAAGTGACAAAATCAACGGTGCCCCTGCATAGAAATGCCAGATCTCGGCAGCGTCCACCTTGTGCCAATGGTTGGTCTCATGGCCCTGCAACAGGAAATAAATGCATGTGCCAGTGGGGCGCCCGGGCCCATCGGCCCGCCATGTTTGTGCATAATGGCCGCCCTCGGGATGTGGGGCCATGTTCAACTGTTTGATGATCTCTTGTGCTGTCATGAGGCAAGGCTACACTGGGTATATGGGCAGGGGAATGGTGTCAGGAGAATACATGCGACAAAAAGTGATTGTCGTCGGGGCTGGCTTGATCGGCGCCTCAATCGGGCTGCAACTGCAACGCCAAGGCGCTGATGTCACGTTTGTGGAGGCAGGTTTGCCTGCATCTGCGGCCTCGGGGCGGTCTTTTGGCTGGATCAACGCGGGGTTTTATCTGGACCAGACCCATCATCATTTGCGAGCCGAAGCCATGGCCGCATGGCACCGGTTGCACAGGATGTTGCCAAAGCTGGCCCTAGAGTGGTGTGGCTGCCTGAGCTGGGATATTTCCGGCGATGAATTGGAGGCACGACAGGGCGAACTTTCGCAGATGGGCTATCCGGTGGAACGCTGGGATAGGGCCCGTATTGCAGATGCCGCCCCGATGCTGGCAAGCGATGTGCAAGACGCGCTATGGCTTCCCGGCGAAGGCGTGGCTGAGGCGGGAGTTGTCACGCGCCAATTGTTGCGCGCAGCCCAAACTGAAGGTGCGCAGTTGATGACAGGCACGCGCGTGGTCGGCCTGTCCGAAACAGGTGGCAGGGTAAGCGGTGTCACAACCCAAAGTGGCCCCTTGCAGGCGGATAACGTTATTCTTGCCGCCGGAACGGGCGCGCGTGCTTTGCTTGCGCCCCTTGATGTGGCGCTGCCAATGCTGACGCGTCCGGGGGCTATCATGCAATCGCGCCCGGTGGCACGGGTCTTGGACAGGGTCATGGTTTCCCCTGATCTGGAGTTTCGCCAGGATGGAGAGGGGCGCATTTTGGCCCCCACTGCTGGGGCACATCAAAGCGATGACAGTGATATGCTGGATGCCGCACCCGATGAATTGGCACATGACACAATGATGCGGTTGCAACGCTGGTTGCCTGATGTCGAGATTTCCTGGGAAAGGATCACCCTTGCGATGCGCCCTGTACCCGGTGATGGCCGCCCGGTGGTGGGGCCATGCGGGCCAGCCGGGCTGAGCGTTGCGGTGATGCACAGCGGCGTCACCTTAGGTGCATTGATGGGCGAGTTAGTGGCCCAGGAGGTTTTGAGCGGCGAGGCTTCGGATTGGCTGACACCCTACAGACCACAGCGGTTTGCCGCGGCGGGTGCAAATTAGACGTGGACTCCACCAAAAGTGGATCACATTTTTGAATTTTCAGCGCAACGCAATGAGCACCCGATGATCAGCGCAGAATAGAGCGCCCGGCATAAACGGCTGTTTCCCCCAACACTTCTTCGATGCGGATCAGCTGGTTATATTTCGCCAACCGGTCCGAGCGCGCAAGGCTGCCGGTTTTGATTTGCCCGCAGTTGGTGGCCACGGCCAGATCGGCAATGGTGGCGTCTTCGGTTTCACCCGAGCGGTGCGACATGACATTGGTCATTCGCGCGCGATGAGCCATCTCAACTGCTTGAAGTGTTTCCGACAAGGTACCGATTTGATTGACTTTTACCAACATTGAATTGGCAGCTTTGCGTTCAATTCCCTGTGCCAAACGCTCTGGGTTTGTGACAAACAGATCATCCCCCACCAGTTGCACCTTGTCCCCCATGGCCTCGGTCAGGGCGATCCAACCGTCCCAATCATCCTCGGACATGCCATCTTCGATCGAGATGATCGGATAGTCCTTTACCAGCGCTTCCAGATAGGCCACGTTTTCAGCCGAACTCAGGGTTTTCTCTTCACCCGCTAAGACATATTTGCCATCTTTGTAGTATTCTGTGGCGGCGCAATCGAGGGCCAGGTAGATTTCTTCGCCCGGCTTGTAGCCAGCTTTTTCAATCGACTTCAGAATGAAATCCAACGCTTCGCGGGTGGATGCGATATTGGGGGCAAAGCCACCTTCGTCGCCGATCCCGGTGGACAGGCCAGCAGCCGACAGTTCTTTCTTCAGCGTATGAAACACTTCGGACCCCATGCGCACGGCATCACGGATATTGCCTGCGGACACAGGCATGATCATGAATTCCTGAATATCAATAGGGTTATCAGCGTGTTCGCCGCCATTGATGATGTTCATCATTGGCACCGGCAGCACGCGTGCCTGTGTGCCGCCGACATACCGAAACAAGGGCTGCGCGGTGTAATCCGCCGCCGCCTTGGCATTGGCCAAAGACACACCCAGAATGGCGTTGGCGCCAAGGCGCGATTTGTTGGCAGTGCCATCCATTTCGATCATCGCTTCGTCAATCGCCACCTGTTCGGTGGAGTCAAAGCCAACCAAAGTATCAGCGATCTCACCGTTGATGGCGGCCACGGCCCCAAGCACGCCCTTGCCCATATAGCGGGCCTTGTCACCATCGCGCCGCTCAACCGCCTCATAGGCGCCTGTTGATGCCCCCGAGGGCACAGCGGCCCGGCCCATGGTGCCATCTTCCAGGATCACGTCCACTTCCACCGTGGGGTTGCCACGGCTGTCTAGAATTTCACGGGCGTGGATGTCGATGATGGTGCTCATTGCGGGTGCTCCTTGGGCGAAAAATTGTTGGTCGTCTCATACCAAGTTTCGCGGCAACTGCAACGTCAGGGACAGTATTCAGGCGCGTTTGACCAATTGGCGTTCACGCAAGAAGGTATAAAGCCCGGTGCCAATGATCAGCGCGGCCCCGATCAGGGTTAACATATCGGGTTGTTCGTCAAAGATGATCACTCCGACGATGATCGAGAAGATCAACCGCGAATAGCGGAACGGCGTGATGGCCGAGGCTTCTCCTATGCGCATCGCTCGGACGATGCCATAATACCCGATGGCCCCAAAAATGACGCCGCCCAGCATCATTTTCCACTCAACCGGGTTCAATGTTTCCAAGCTTTGATTCGTGATCAGCAACAACAGCGGGCCCGCGATGAGCATGACCGCAAACCCCTGAAATGAAACGATTGTGGAATCAACACTTGGATCAATATGCCGGGTAATCAGATCACGCGCGGCCACTGCAATGACCGACCCCACAACCAGCAACGCCGCAGGGTCAAAGCCCTCTAAACCGGGGCGAATGATAAGCAAAACGCCGAGAAACCCGACGATAATCGCGCTCCAACGGCGCCAACCCACGTCTTCTCCCAAGAACAGCGCGGCTCCCATGGTGATCGCCAGCGGTGTGGCTTGAAACACGGCTGCGACCACAGAAATATCAACCAATGACAGCGATGTGGCAAAGCACATGGCGGCCAGTGCCTCGGCGCCACTGCGAAACAAAAAGGGCGCACGCCAGGCTGCGGGGGTAAACAGGCGCTTGCGCTTTATCCATGCCGCGATTGCAAAGATGCTAGCACTGCCAATGCCAAGGAAGATCAGGATTTGCCCGACAGGAATCGTGCCTGACAATTGCTTGATAAACGCATCCTCAAGCGTGAATGCGGCCATGGCCATGATGATGAGCACAATGCCGTTGAGATTGTTCATGACGGGCGCGGTCCAGTTAATGGTATCGCGTCATTACTCACTCTTTTTTGGCACGGCGTAAAGCTCCAGCCGGTGGCCAATCAACCGATATCCCAGTTTCTCGGCAATCTTGTCTTGCAGGGCTTCGATCTCAGGGTCGACAAATTCAATGACTTCACCGGAATTCATGTCAATCAGGTGATCGTGATGATCGCGTTCCGCATCTTCATAGCGCGCGCGCCCGTCGCCAAATTCCAGTTTGTCGAGGATCCCGGCCTCCTCAAACAGTTTTACCGTGCGGTACACGGTGGCGATTGAAATGTTCGCGTCGCGCGATGAGGCGCGGGTATAAAGCAGCTCCACATCCGGGTGGTCGTCGGATTCCTCCAACACACGCGCAATGGTGCGCCGCTGGCCGGTCATCCGCAGGCCCTTGGCCTCGCACCTGTCAATGATCGTCTCTGGCATCATCGCGCCTCATAGTTTGCTTTGCAGGTCTCGATACTCATATCGGTCACAGGTTTCCACCCATTTTGATGCAAACGGTTGACTTTGCAGGTGCAGCACGCCATGTGACAGCCAGCCGATGTTTCCTGCCGCGTGAGCAGAGCAGCCGCCAAAAGAGCGGCCAATGATAAGAACGAGACATCGAGGATTGATCCCAAAATCACGCGTGGGGCCAAACGCCAGATCAACGGGGGGCATGTTGCTCCCGGTCAGGATGTTGGCGAAACCACGAAGGGGCTTGCCATACGGCGGGCCTGCAATGGCATGAGGCATTTGGCCTGCGTGCCGTATAAGGATATGAAATTGAACCTGTTTGAAGAAATGGGCCTGCCCGGCCTGCTGGTGAAAAAGCTCAGCGCTATGGGCATCGAAGAACCAACCCCAATTCAAAGCCACGCGATCCCGCATGCGCTGAATGGGCATGATATTATGGGGCTGGCGCAAACCGGAACCGGCAAAACGGCCGCCTTTGGCCTGCCTTTGATTGCAGGGCTGATGCAGCAACGCGGCAAACCGGCGCCAAAAACTGTGCGCAGCCTGATCCTTGCCCCCACAAGAGAGCTGGCGGGCCAAATCAAGGATGCGCTGATCCCGCTGGTTGCCGGATCGCCCATCAAAGTGGGTGTTGTTGTGGGTGGTGCGGGCATCAACCCGCAAATCAACCGCCTGTCCAAAGGTCTTGATGTGCTGGTGGCAACACCGGGGCGTCTTCTTGATCTGTTGGACCGTCGTGCGCTGACTTTGGATGAAACCAGCTTTCTGGTTTTGGACGAGGCGGATCAAATGCTCGATCTGGGCTTTATCCATGCGCTGCGCAAAATCTCGGGGCTTTTGCCGGCGCAGCGTCAGACCATGTTGTTTTCGGCCACCATGCCAAAACAAATGGAAGAGATCGCCTCAAGCTATCTGAAAAACCCAAAACGCGTGCAGGTCAGCCCTCCGGGCAAGGCCGCCGATAAGGTGACGCAGGTTGTGCATTTCATTGCCAAGTCGGAAAAGCCAAACCTGCTGATTGAACTGCTGGACAAGCACCGTGAGGAATTGGCGCTGGTCTTTGGGCGCACAAAACACGGGTCAGACAAATTGGCGCGCAAGCTGGAGCAGGCGGGTTATTCTGTGGCCGCCATCCATGGCAACAAAAGCCAGGGCCAGCGCGAGCGTGCGTTGCGCGCCTTCCGTGAAGGTCAGGTCAAAGTGCTGGTGGCCACGGATGTGGCGGCGCGTGGTTTGGACATTCCGGATGTGAAACACGTCTACAACTTCGATCTGCCCAATGTGCCGGAAAACTATGTGCACCGCATTGGACGCACCGCCCGGGCCGGCAAGGACGGCCAGGCGATTGCCTTTTGTTCGCCTGATGAAATGGGCGAGTTGAAGGATATTCAAAAGGTGATGAAAATCTCCATCCCCGTGGCCTCGGGCCGCCCGTGGGAAGTTCTGCCCGATCCCAATGCCAAGCCTCAGGGGCGCAAAGGGGGTGGCCCACGTCGTGGGGGCGGTGGAGGCCAGGGCCGCCCTGGTGGCAAGCCAGGGGGTGGTGCTCCGGGTCAATCGCGACGTCGGCGTCGCGGTGGCGGTGGCGGCGGCGGTGGAAACCGCTCGCAGGCCGCATAAGACATGATCAAACCCCCGCCCTGAAAATGGGTGGGGGTTTTTCTTTGGGAATGCCGATGAATTGCCCGGATAGCGGCCCTGCAAGGTGCTCGCAGCGCGTTGCACATTGTGCTGATCTTAATCAGGCAGGGGTTAAACCAGATCAGGTTCGCGGCCAAATCGGTTGGCCACGCGTGTTACCGTCAACCCCTGTATCACGATTGAAAAGATGACAATCACATAGGTGCAGGTCAGGATCAGCGGCTTCCATTCATTGTCCGGCAGGCTTAGTGCCAAGGCAACCGAGATACCGCCCTTTAACCCGCCCCATGTCATCACCGGGATTACATCGCTGGCAAAGTCGCGGAAGGGGCGAAGCAACATGACCGGTATGGCCACCGCCGCCAAGCGCGCAATCAGTGCCAGCCCGATGGCCAGCACGGCTGACACCAGATAATCAGCCTCAAACGCCACGGCAAACACCTCAAACCCGATCAGCAGGAACAAAACCGCGTTAAGGATTTCGTCAATCAACTGCCAAAACGCATCGACGTATCTTCGGGTTTGCTCGGACATGCCGTGTTTGGTGCCCACATCACCAATCAACAGGCCGGCGCAGACGGCCATGATCGGGGCCGAAACATGCAGATAAACCGCCAGTTCATAGCCCCCAAAGGCCAGACCCAAAGTCAGCAGAACTTCTAATGAGTGGTCATCAATCCGGCGCATAACCCGGAAAGTCAGCCACCCCAGCACAATGCCGAGGATCGCGCCGCCCAGGGCCTCTTGGACAAACAGTATCGCCGCGCCTTCCAGACCGCTGGCGTGATGATCGCCCGTCGGAAAGGCAATGCCCACCAGAACAAGGAACACAACATAACCAACACCATCATTAAACAGGGATTCGCCGGCAATTTTGGTTTCCAGCGATTTGCGCAAATTGGCCGCACGCAACACGCCCAGAACCGCAACCGGATCGGTGGGCGAAATCAGCGCACCAAACACAAATGCAATCAGCAATGGCATGCCGGAAATCCAGCTGAACCCGACGCCAAAAACGACCGTGGACAGGCCCACCCCAATGGTGGCCATCAAGAACACCACGCCCCATTGTTGACGAAGATCACTGATTTTCACATGCAAAGCGCCGGCAAACAGCAAGAGTCCCAACATGCCTTCCAGCAATGCGTCAGAAAAATCAATGCCCAGGATCACCGACCGCATGGTTTCAGCAATGATCAGCTGTGGCCAGATCAGATCAGTGAGCAACACCCCGAACGAGGCAAACAATGCCACCACCAGAATGCCGATTGCCGAGGGCAATTTGAGGAACAGATAGTTGATTGCGCCAAAGGCCCCGGCCAGAACAATCAATAGAGAGGCGATTTGAAGGATGTTCATCTGTGTTCAGTCCCGTGTGCTGTAGAGCGCCTGCCTAACATGGGTGTGCTGTTCGTGCCAGCCTATGTGCGCCGGATGTCTGCCCAGATCGGTAGATGATCCGAAGCCACGCGCGCAGGCCGCACAGTGAATGTGCCAGTGGCCGCGGCCTCCACTTCAGGGCTGAGTGCAAACCGGTCCAGCCGCGCCACGGGGCGGGCAGCTGGAAAACTGGGCGGTGTGAGGATAAACGCCACACCCTGGGCGGTGGCATCCAGGGCGGCCCCGCTGCCCCAATCGTTAAAATCCCCTGCCAAAACCGTGGGCAGCGCGGGCATCTTGGCCAGCGCGCGCATGATCGTGGCCACTTGCATCAGGCGAAACCGCCGGATCAATCCAAGATGCAGGCCAACCACGCGCAATGGCCCGATGCGGGTATCCAGATCGGCACAAACTGCGCCACGTGGCTCTAATCCCGGCAGCTCAATATGCGAGGTGGTTCGTACAGTAACACTGCCGCGTGCCAGCATCGCATTGCCATGCCAGCCAAGTGATCCGCCGGGGGCACCAAAGGGCAGAATATGCCAGCCGTCGGACTCAATCATGTCATGGGGCAGGGCAGCCGGGCGGGGTGGCATCCGTTTGTCGGCTTCTTGCAGCACCACAATATCAGCTTGCATGGCATTGATGACGCCCAAACTGCGCCCAGGCCTGCGCCGCAGGTCAAGCCCGACACATTTTTGCAGGTTATAGCTTGCAATCCGAAGGTTAAGTGACGTCATGTTAGGTAGATAACACCATGAGTTGATAGGGATGTCACGCGATGTTCACAGAACAGACCTGGCTGGTACGGTTGATCTGGCTTGCTCTTTTGGCGGTGGCTGGGGGCGCGGCCTTTGAGGGGCGTTGGTCGCTTGGGTTTGTGGCGCTCGCCACGCTGGCGTTGTCTCTGGCGCCGGTTGTTGTGGCGAAATGGGCCAATATAGAGGTGCCACGCAGCTTTATCGCAGCCATCGTATTGTTTGTTGGCGGCACGGTGTTTCTGGGCGAAGTCTATGACTTTTATGAGCGCTATTGGTGGTGGGATATCGCCATGCACGGCGGCTCGGCTATCGGGTTTGGGTTGATGGGGTTCGTGCTGGTTTTCATGATGTTTCAGGGAGACAGATACGCCGCCCCGCCCATAGCCGTCGCCTTTTTCGCCTTTTGCTTTGGCATCACCATCGGTGTTGGCTGGGAGGTGTTTGAATATGCCATGGATGAGATTTTTGCCCTGAATATGCAAAAATCGGGCCTTCAGGACACGATGGGGGATTTGATTGTTGATGCGGTGGGCGCCTTTATCGGTGCCGCTGCCGGATTTGGCTATTTGAAGGGGCGCGCCCATGGTGGGCTTCCTTTGGTTCTGGATGAATTTATCCGCAAGAACCCGCGCCTGTTTAAGCGATTCAAGAAATAGGTTCAGGTGCCGCAATAGGTGGCTTGGACAACTTCGCTTGGCGCAGGCGGGCGCATCAGATCGGCGCTGTCAGGTTGATCCTCAAAGGGGCGCGCCAGAACCCTCAGCAAACGATCCATCGG
>Ga0209121_10004320_pt1 | contig 13314 bp, 13 predicted proteins | sample Cruoilmetagenom3_FD_187292 | JGI IMG/M metagenome (GOLD analysis project Ga0209121, IMG submission 187292) | Oil polluted marine microbial communities from Coal Oil Point, Santa Barbara, California, USA - Sample 3 (SPAdes) (version 2) | ecosystem: Environmental > Aquatic > Marine > Oil seeps ... | reverse complement strand
TACATCCTAAAAACTATGAAGACGTTTAATCCTGCCTGTCGGCAGATAGGTTTAAAAAAAAGAAATCATGGATGTAATCAACGAAATTATTCAGAACAGCGCCATTGGCCCATTATCTAACGTTTATAAGAGCTTGGTTTTATTATTATTCTCAACTATAGTATCCGTATTATTCACAATGCTTGTTGTTTTGCTAAAATATGGGCCATATATGACCATTCAATATGGGTACTAATGCCCATTTCATTTATAAGGAGGTATGAATGAATTACCTATAGATCATCGCATTCTTAAAGTCACTTTTTCCAGAAATTAAATCAATCAGAAAACCATTAATAACTGCATAATGGGGTTTGCCATCCTTTTCAAGTATAAAAGTTGGATTAATACCCACTTTCAACAGAAGGCCTGGCAGCTCATATGTTGAACTTAGAATATTCATGGGAATTGGAGATTCCAACATTCCACCCGGGATGTTTGCTACACGCACATAGGTATATCCCTGTTTTAGCAAATCAAATGAATCTAAGTCTTTTAATTCTCTGATATTAATCAGGGAGTTTGGGTAAATTTCACCCTGTCTAATGGTAAACCCAGAGGCATTTAGGGTTTCGTACCCATAATAGGTTGACAAATCACCCTGATCTATTATTCTGCTGCTATACCAAAAATCATTGTTCCCTTCTTTATCTACTTCCAAACGGTTCATACCTACATCCAAAACATAATCCTTACCTAGTAAGTTATAGGAAGCGTTCACAATCTTCAAATCAAAGAGCTTTCTATCATTTTCAGGAATTTTTTCATATTCCTCAATGGGTATGTCTTTATAATTTTCCTTGGCAATGGTATAAATAGCTGAAAGAATGGAAACGTAATTCAGTTTTCTGATTTCTTGTTTTTCGACATCATTGGCATAACCACCAGACTCAATAAGAATGGTGCTTGTACCCCACTTCTGTATATTATCCCCAAAAGCCCTTGGTTCAAAATCATCATTATAGCGACTAACTTGCCCTGGTGCATATTTTTGAATGATATTATTCATGAAAACAATGATTTTCATTGCATTTCCCCGCTTCTCACTAATGTTTTTTTCATAATTAAAGGCAGGTGCCAAATACGAGATAGTCGCTGGCTTCTCGGTGCGTTCGGCATTGTAATAGGCACTCTGATCATGTAGATTAAAACCAAAATCGGCCTTTAAACTATCTCGAACATGCTTTAATGTTTTGCTTTCTGGAGATTGAAGTCTCACAGCATCCCTATTAATATCCACTCCTAAGAGGTTTCTTCTTTGAAAACGCTCAGCTCCATCAGGATTCAACATGGGGAGAAAATGTATCGTCAAATTTTCAAGGATTTCTTTTTTCTCTTCTTGAAAATCATTACTGGCCAAAAAGTTCAAAATGTCAAATATGGCTTGTGTAGCGGTTGGTTCATTACCGTGCATTTGAGACCATAATAAAACATTGGTTTTACCAGATCCTATGCTAATGAGATTCAATGCCCTACCTTCGATGGATTTCCCTACTTTATTAACTATAAATGCCTTATCGGTTGCATGCTTTAAAAATAATGGCTGTAGTTCATGATGCTTTACTCTTCTCTTGGTTAAGATCGATTCCCTGTAATTTTCGTAGGTTTCATACAAGTTTGTCGTTATATCGGAATTTTGGCATAATCCAATATTTAATGTCATTAATGATATTGGAAGGAGTAATACTTTTATCTTCATACTAGTTAGTTTTTACGGGTAGGGGTTTAAATTCAAATTTAATGGCAGCCTTTCGTACTTTAGTCATGAATTCGTCTCCAGGATCGGTTTTTTTGGTCCTATAATCCTCATCCTTCTCTAACCATAGTTCATGATTTTCAAATAAAGTGTATTCATGATGGCCAATGACGTATTCTATATCATACTTTTTAGCCAGATATTTAACCAACCAAATGTTTGATTTTAATTGTGCTCTGGTCAGTGGGGTGTCTTGGGTACCCCCAACATTTTCAATTCCAATGGCACAGTGATTTAGACCTATTACATGCCTTCCCATTGTGGTTTCCGGTATGAGGCTATAAATAGTACCATCTTGATCTACCAAAAAATGGGAGGAAACATTCAATCCACTCATACTTTCAATATCAGGTCGCCAATTAGGTAGTTTTGTATTCAGAAAGGCATCGAAAGATCCTTCAAAAGTGGGTATGGCCGTCCAATGTAATACAATCATCTTAGGTACGATATGAGGACTGTCTTGTTCCAAGCCGTACCTATCTTTCAAGTATTGTATTGTTAATTGACTACGTTCCTCATTAAAAACAATAGGTTTATCAACTATCTTTCTTGATGCAGAACATGACAGGAGTAGTGCTAATATTAGAACCGCCAATAGTTGTTTCATTTTTCCTTTATTTAATTTACAGTCAAAGAATCCATACTTTCCCTTAAAATGGCATACTTGATTTGCACTTTTTTCCTTCCCCATTCCTTGGCTTTTTTAATATCATTTCCCATATAAATATCTACCCTATTTTTCCATTTGCGATGCATTTTATCATTGATGTAGAATGTATCGGAAAAAGTATCAATTCGTACCATCGTGCCGTGCTTCAATCCTTTGGCTATTAAATCCCTAGAAATTGCAATCGATTTCATTCCAGGAACCAAAGTATCACCCCAGGCCGTGATATTGCGAGCTCCCAAAGTTTGCGATTTAACCGAATTATAGGCTGTAGCAGTTACATCGAGGGGAATCCATATATGTGTATCAAGCTTTATTTCCTCTTTACAGGAAGTCATTGTTGCCAAACCCAAAATATAAAATACTCGTATTAAACGCATAGCTGCCTCTCATTTTATTGAAACCTTGGTCAATGTAAAAAGTACCTTTTAGTTAGAGGTACTTACCAAAGAAGTATACTTTGATAAATCTAATATTTATCTTTGAGACTTATTAGATATAGTTATGAAATTAATAAAACGTATTCTCCTCGCGCTAGTTTTGGTCATTGGAGGCATTATCATCCTCAATTATCCAAAACTGAATATTATTTCTGGTTTCGCAGCCAAAAATATGGCTTCCAATAGGTTTATTGCTGCACGTACGGTGGAGGCAGTCACCAAAGAGGACCATAATGTCCCCATGATCAAACTTGCCAATGTTGAAGTTAATGAAGATCATGTCGCGGCTACGGTATATGGACTCATGGAGCGTAGATCAGTTTGTACTGAAGGATTGGGCTGCGTTCTGATAAATGATGATTTTGACATCAATGAAATAGATTACAAGCCAAATCGGACTAAAATTGAAAATGGACTACCCTTCCCGTATGGGAATAATGGAACAATTGATACCATTTTTAAGAATGTTGATTATAAACAACTCCATAAAGCCATTGAGGGAGCCTTTGACAATGCTGAAGTGCAAAAAACACGAACCGTACTTGTGGCTTATAAAAACCATATTCTTGCCGAAAAATATGGGGACGGTTTTACCAAAAACACCCCTATTTTAGGATGGTCAATGACCAAAAGTGTCTTAGCGACCTTGTATGGCATACTACGACATCAGGATAAAATAGATATGGACTATCGTCCTTTTAGAGAACTTGATTTGACCGGTTTAGTTGGCAAAGATCCCCGTGATTTCATTCACTTGGATGAATTACTGCGAATGCAAAGTGCAATGGCATGGAATGAGGATTATACCTCCATTTCAGATGTTACAAAAATGCTCTTCATGGCCAGTGATATGACAAAATCACAAATAAATACAGCATATACGTTGGATAGCCCAAAAGTTTGGAATTATTCTTCAGGCACCTCTAACCTACTCTCAGGAATTCTAAGGAAGCAATTCAAAACATATCAAGAGTATTTGGATTTCCCGTATTCGGCTTTAATTGATAAAATCGGGATGCATTCCATGCTTATTGAAACCGATATGGCCGGAAATTTCGTAGCTTCTTCCTATGGATGGGCAAATACACGGGATTGGGCCAAATTTGGAATTCTACATTTGAATAAAGGCAACTGGAACGGCGAACAATTATTCAGTCCTGAATGGATCGATTATATCACCAAACCCACCGCCCTATCAAACGGGACCTATGGTGCCCATTGGTGGCTAAATGCCGAAGGTAAATACCCAGATGTACCCCATGACCTCTATTCTGCCAATGGTTATCAAGGCCAATATGTTTTTGTGATTCCTTCAAAGGACATGGTAATTGTACGCACAGGACTTGCAGAGGATCCTGAATTTGATGTAAACAAATTTATTAGCGAAGTGATTAAGGCAATCAATTTGGAATGAGGGGTATTTTGACATTAAACAATAGCTGAAATATCTTTTTTAAGAAGGTTCACCACATTTTCCGCTCATCTCACAACAATAATTACAAATTACTGTGATAGTGATCTACATTTATCATGTAATAATTAAGTAAATAATTTTTTTCATTTTCATATAGTGTTCTCGTAAAAGAGTCTTGTCGTAACCGGTGAGGCTCTTTTTAGTTAATGAAACCCTAATTTGTACATCGCAGAAATAGACAAATTGAATGGTAGAATTAATTCCACTGTAAAGCGGAATCTCCCTTAGCTTTTATTTTGAATTTCGAATGTGATTTCTCAGTCACCTTGTTCCTTTGAAATGACCGCTGTGCAGAATTAAGTATTTCGTTACCCTTTTAGGACTTGACTCTAAGGAATCCAATTATTCTTACCGAAATTGGGCTTTCGTTTTTCCAGGAAAGCATTTCTACCTTCTTTTGCTTCTTCGGTCATATAGGCCAATCTAGTAGCTTCACCAGCAAATACCTGCTGACCGACCATGCCGTCATCGGTTAGATTCATGGCAAACTTCAGCATTTTTATGGAAGTTGGCGATTTTTCCAAAATCTCCTGCGCCCATTCATACGCGGTTTCCTCCAACTCTTCATGCGGAATCACGGCATTCACCATTCCCATTTCATAAGCGGTCTGGGCCGTATAGCTACGTCCTAGAAAGAAAATCTCGCGTGCTTTTTTTTGACCCACCATTTTTGCCAAATAAGCAGAACCATAACCCCCATCAAAACTGGTAACATCAGCATCTGTTTGTTTGAATAAGGCATGCTCCTTGCTTGCTAATGTCAAATCACAAACCACATGTAAGCTATGTCCTCCACCGACAGCCCAACCAGGTACCACGGCAATGACTACTTTGGGCATAAAACGGATCAAGCGTTGCACTTCCAAAATATTCAATCGATGCATACCATCCTCACCCACATACCCTTTATGTCCCCTAGCCTTTTGGTCGCCACCACTGCAAAAGGAATATACTCCGTCTTTGGTAGAAGGGCCTTCAGCGGAAAGCAACACCACGCCTATTGAAGTATCTTCCTGGGCATCATAAAAAGCCTTGTAGAGTTCACTTGTGGTCTTTGGTCGAAAGGCATTACGCACATTGGGCCTATTGAAGGCAATACGGGCGACTCCGTTGCACTTTTTATAAGTAATATCCTCAAATTCCAAAGCGGTATTCCAGTTGATTTTAGACATGGTCTTAAATTTTGTGTTTTACTTGTTTATCCTATTGCAAAGTAACACAATTTAGGCAAAGAAAAACCCAAATAAAGCCCGTTGATTGAGCTTTTGGGCTAGAACTGTCAACAATTACTAATTCATTTTAGCTTTGCGTTAATCGCAGTTAAAGGGAAATCCACAAACACTTTAATCTCTACTAGATTTAGGCTAACTTCGTTTCTCGTATTTAACTCGTTTCAACATCTGAGGCTATATTCGACCTATGCTAAGCCTTTATCAGTATTAAAACCGATTCATATCTTGAACGATAATAAAATCTTTCTATTTCTTATTCTTAGCTTCAATCCACTTCGCCATATACTTGTTGCTATTCAGGGATTGGTGCCTTAATAGGGCTCCAAAGAAATTTGTCTCGCGATGGGCTGTTAATGCATTTTGTAAGTTTAGAATTTTGTCAGAAAGTCTTTTATTCAAGGTTGCCATATCATAAAATGTATTGATTATGGCAACTCCGTTTTCTTGTGATTGCCTCCAATCAACCGCATTGTTATACAAAGCAACAGCGGCATTGGCAAAACTTTCTGGATTATCTGTGATCCAGCCATTCCAAGGTAATTTGCCATGTATTCCTTCAGCACCAATCGATGTCGTGATGCTTGGAGTACCACATTGCATGGCATCGATCAATTTTCCCTTAATCCCTGCACCAAAGCGTAAGGGTGCCAAGTTAATTCGGCTCTGCCCCATTACTTCCGCAACATTTTTAGCCCAGCCCTCAACATAAAAGCCAGCTTTTGGATTATGCATCTGTCGAATATGTTCAGGGAGATAGCTTCCATAAATATGCAAATTAACCTTGGGTAATGAACTTCGTATCAAAGGCCAGATTTCATTTTTTAACCATACAATGGCATCAATATTAGGGGAATGTTTGCCGTTACCGATATAGATAAAACCCTTTCGTGTATTGAGTTTTGGCCAAGTAGCTATTTTGGTGTTATCAATTTTGTCCAATTGAAAAGGTAGCTGCAACAGCAGGCTTTTATCCATCTTAACCTCATTCAATAACAGCTCCATTTCATAGGTTGAGATGATCAAGGAAAGGTCGCAACGGTAGATGGAGGCAATCTCGCGTTTGGTGATTTCGCTTTGCAACCATTTGGTGGGAGTGTATTCGATTTTGGATTTAAATAGTTGTTCCCGTACGTGGCGAAGGGAATGCAAGTCCTCGGTATCGAGAATCCGCAGTGCACCTGGTGTGAATTCCGCCACCCGCCATCCAAACTGTTCTTCTGTTAAAAATCGGTCGAATAACACTATTTCCGGATTCAACTTTTTCATGAAAATATCAAAACTGGAATCATTCAATACAGTATTCTCAGTTTTAATATGGAAGGCGCTTAAATCTATCGAATATTCACTCTTTGTTGCTGTGCTTGCAAAGGTAGTACCGTAATTTTTTGATTGGAAAAATTCAATAAGCTGCATCATACGTCCACCAGCAGCAGTGGTAGCGGGTTCGGGCCAAGTGTAGCCGATGATAAGGATCTGTTTTTCTGCCATGAACGCTTTTATTGACCAGTGATTACAGCAACTGCCTTCTTATAACTGCAACTGCCAACTTTAAAACTACATCATTTCAGCGAACATTCGAGAAATCGCAGAACGTAACTTGCGCTCATAATCTTCCTCCAACCATTCCTTGTAATTCTTGGTATTGTTCATGATACAGTACGAATATAAACGAACCCTATAGGAAATCTCCTCTTTCAATGATTTAGCCAAAATGCGCGCATCGAACACATCCTCAGAATTCTCAACACAAATAGTCGCATGCTGTTCAATACTCTTTTCCAACACGGTTTTGGATTTAAGACCTTGGGCGAAAATCTTCTTGTATTCGGCCTTTACATCATACTCTATATTGGCTGATTTAGTGAATTTAGCCTTTAGTTCTGCAGGCATTTCATAAACAAACTCGCGCTCAATATCTTCATCGTTCTTAATGTTCTCCAAATAGAAATCTGGAAAATGGAAAATCTCTTGCCAATCTATCGGTGCATCCCACATACCAAAACGAGCAACATTGTTCCCTAGGTCAACCACGGTGAATTCTTCCTTATTGGGCAACACCCTAGAACCACGACCTATCATCTGAAAATAAAGGGTCAATGAACGGGTTGCCCTATTCAACATAATGGTCTCAACCGTAGGTTCATCAAAACCAGTAGTCAAAATACTCACCGAAGTAAGAATTGCATCTGGGGTTTCTGAAAACCATTTCAAAATGTCCCTTCTTTCAGAAGCACTATTTTTATTGTCTAAATGACGTATGTTATAACCTGCCTTTTTAAAGGTCTCATAAACATATATGGAAGTATTTATACCATTATTGAAAATGAGGGTCTTCTTCCCTTTGGAAATCTCGTTATAGGCATGCAATAATTTGCCCAGCATACTCTGATTACCGTAAAGTTCATCTGAAGATTTAACCGTATAATCCCCACTTATACCCAATTTTAAGCTTTGCAAGCTCACATCGTAATTGAACATATTGGCCTTGGACAGGAATTTCTTGCTAATGAGCGAAGCGATTGATTCACCCACGATCAACTTCTGATAATTGTCTTTCATCGGAAGTTTAATGTTGGAACTTAACGGAGTGGCTGTAACGCCAAGTATTACAGCATTCTCAAAATACTTAAAAAGTTTACGGAATGAATTATAATGGGCCTCATCTATAATTACGAGACCAATATTGTTTATTTCGATCTTTTCTTCTTGCAGCCTGTTGTTCAGGGTCTCTACCATGGCCACAAAACACATATACTCATCTTGGTCCTTGAGTTCCTTGACCTCACTATTGATGATCTTGTTCTTAACGCCAAAACCATCGAGCATCTTTGAAGTTTGCTGACTCAGTTCAATCCTGTGCGTAAGTACAACAACTTTCTTATTGGACTGTGAAATATATCTTTTTGCAATTTCAGAAAAAACGACTGTCTTCCCTCCACCAGTGGGTAATTGATATAGGAGATTAACATTATCCAGGGATTCCTCAAGATAATTGAATATCTTATTAAGGTCCTCTAATTGATAATCGTAAAGCGTCTTTTCTGTGGTATTATTTTGTATTTCCAAACAGGTGAATTTGTGCTGTTCTACAATTCCTTTCATATTTGCGCTTCGTAAGTGCACAATTTTGCAAAATTAACAGAAATAAAACCCTGTACGAAATTTAAACGGAGAAATACTTAAAAAAAATAAACATTGATTGAAGTTTGGAGTTCAGGGTTAAAAGGGGAATGGGATTTCTCCCATTGGTCAAAATGACATTCCGTCCAATCTAAAAAGCTATATCAATATCCTTTGGATTTTGACACAAGATTCAGAAGTTCTTGCCCATTTTCGAGGCGTCTATAATTCTCTAAAATCTGTGGTACAACAGAATTAGTGTCAGAAACACTGGCATAATGCGGCGTCATATGCACTTTGGGGTGTTCCCAAAACGGATGATCGGTTGGCAAAGGCTCTTTGTGGTAAACATCCAAACTAGCACCTGAAAGATGGCCGCTGTCCAGCATTTGCAAAAGGTCATTGTCGACTAGATGTCCGCCTCGGGCAACATTGATAATATGTGCGCCCTTTGGCAATTGAGAGAATAAATCCCTATTTAATATCCCCGAGGTTTCTTTTGTCAAAGGCAATAAGCAAACTAAAATTTGGGTCGAATTCAAAAAAGCCGTTTTCTCCTTGTCCCCTGTAAATGTTTTAATTTCAGAAAGGTTTTTTTCGGAACCAGACCATCCTTGGACTTTAAATCCGAATTGAAGTAAATCTTCTGCCAAAACCTTACCCAAAACACCAAGACCCATAATTCCTATGGTTACATCCTCAATTCTTTGGTAGTCTACGGGCTTCCAAACCTTATTGAATTGGTCGACTTTGTATTGACACAAATTTTTAAGATGACCGAAAACCAAAGCGATTACGTGTTCTGACATATCTTTGGCCAAATATGCATCGACAACCCGTGTAATGGGAATATTGGTCGGAAGTTCTTTATCCTCGAACAAAAAATCAACCCCTGCCCCACTTGAAGCAATGCATTCTAGATTTGGATACCCTTTTATTGCACCAGCAGGATGTTTCCAGACTAGGGCCATCTTAATATTTTCCTTAGGATGCTCTTCCAAATAATTATAGATAGGAATTTCAGGAGCACTTCGCTTTAATGCTTCTTTCCACATTTCAATTTTATTGTCTTGTCTGATTATTACTATTCCCATATTAATCCAATATATCCAAAGCTCTGGAAAATCCTTCCTGAAAGCTCCAATTATTTTCCTGTGTTATATTATATGCCTTTACAATCCGTTCTTTAAAATCAGGTAATAAAGCGTTTATGGAAACGAACTGCACCATTTCATTAAACGAGTTCAACATACTTTTATAAAAAGCATCCGGCACATTTTTATCCTGTGAAAAGGATTGGGCAATTTCAAGGTTATACATCATAACTTCGGCTATCAGATGTGGCTCCACCCCCAATTTAATAAAGTGCTTTATATATTTCTGTGCAACGGACCTACGGGCTTTTGGGCGTCTTCTTTTCAAGGGAAAATACTCATTTGAAATCTTTGCCTTGGCCTCTTGAACCATTTTGTCCTCTTTCGGGTTGAAAATAAAATCGTAATACTCCTTTACGACTGGAAAGCGAGTATAAAGATCCATAAGCTGCTCTTCAAGCTCTTTCTTTTTTAAATCAGTCAAATATTTTTTAAGAGCCCTTTTACTCATGCTATTTAGTTAAGTTTCAAAAATACACTTTGCCTGTAGAAAATGAAGCACCTAATTAGTGTAATATCATAAATTGCTGATAAAATTTGAATAACAATCCTTATATCCTTTGGAAAAGACGGAATATTAATGTATTATGAACTCTTGTAGAATGTTCAACTCAAAACACTAATTATACATATGAGGCAACTTAAGATTATCAAGCAGGTAACCAATAGAGAATCAAAATCGTTGGACAAATACCTACAGGATATCAGTAAAATAGAATTAATAAACGCACAAGAAGAAGTAGAATTAGCACAACGCATACGAACTGGAGATCAAGCTGCTCTTGAAAAATTAACCACTGCCAATTTAAGGTTTGTGGTCTCAGTAGCTAAGCAATATCAAAATCAAGGCCTAAAACTCCCTGATTTGATCAATGAAGGCAATTTGGGGCTTGTCAAGGCCGCAAAACGATTTGATGAGACCCGAGGGTTCAAATTCATTTCTTATGCGGTATGGTGGATACGTCAATCCATCCTCCAGGCTTTGGCGGAACAATCAAGGGTTGTTCGGCTTCCTTTGAACAAGATCGGTTCTATAAATAAGATTAAAAAGACTTTTTCTTATTTGGAACAAGCGCATGAGCGTCCACCTTCTGCTGAGGAAATTGCCAAGGAACTTGAAATGACGGTTACTGAGGTAAAACAATCGCTAAAAAATAGCGGAAGACACGTATCAATGGATGCCCCACTTAGGGATGGCGAAGATTCCAATCTTTATGATGTGCTTCGTTCCAGTGAATCACCAAGACCTGATAACCTATTACTGCAACAGTCCTTAAATACTGAAATAAATAGAGCATTGGAAACATTGTCCCCTAGAGAGGCTGATGTTGTTAAGCTCTACTATGGTATTGGTGACCAGCAGTCGATGACCTTGGCTGAAATTGGACAGACATTTGATCTTACTAGAGAACGAGTTCGTCAGATTCGCGAAAAAGCGATTCGAAAATTACGACATAACTCCCGTAGTAAACTTTTGAAAACCTATTTAGGATAACGTTTAATTTTATTCCAAAAAAAAGAGCCCTGACTGCTAAGCCAGGGCTCTTTTTTTATATTCATCAAGAACTAAGAAAAACTCAGTTTATTGATATTGATGTCTATCAAAATTTCATTTAAATCCTCTATGAAATTGAGGTAAGCTGCGTTGTCTGGATTCTGATTTGCCATAATAAGGGGTTTTTGGGGTTTTTAAAGGTCGAAACGACTACATATAGTCTAATTCAACTAATTCGTTTAAACTTAAAATTTCATTTAAATCTTGAAGGAAGGTTAAATATTCCTCACCGTAGGTATCGTATAACATGGGGATTTGGTTAGGTTAATTATTGATTTGGGATTCAAAATTCATATCGTAAACATATAGATAACGAGTATTTGGTACAATTAATTGTGGTGTATCAGGCAAATTTTGTTGTCAAAAGTTCATTTTAAATGGAATAACCAAATTCTACGGATATTTAGCCCGTGCAGTTCATCGGCGTTTTATGCATTTTGTCGAATGATCAGCAAGCTAGAACTTTACATGGTAGACCAAACCAGCGGACAAGGACCAATAAAAGTTACCTGAATCAAAAGCCAATTCCTGTCTTACAATGCCCAAATGGGCCCTATATAAATGCGGTTGTTTTTTGCCAGAGAATTGATATTCCATTCGAAGATGCTGTGATTCAATAAACAGAAGTGTTTCTGCTAATAATTCGTCATCGTCCTGCAATTGTTTTAAATCGGGCGTGAAACCATAGCCTGCCAATAATCCAAAATAGTTTTCATGATCCTTTAAATATTTTCTTCCCAAAATAGTTCCTGAGAAACCTAAGGGCTTGTCTTTTGCTTGAGTTATGTATGGTCTCGCCGATAGATAGTAGTTTCCTTTATACAATCCAACACTACCTGTAATAATGCTTACCTGTTGGTCATTGAATGCCATATACCGTGCTCCTGCGGAGACCTCCATAGCTTTTGGAAGATTTGCATATAACTCTATCCCGGCCCTATGGGCAGGAAATATTGGAGCTGCTGAAAATGCATAATTAGTATAGGCATAGAATTTTTCCGAAAATTTGGGGTAGGCGTCCAATTCGTACTGAATGCCGTTGGTTTGAAAGCGGTTACTAAAATTTATCCTAGGTATTATACTTCCCAGCTTGGTTTCCCGCCTATATTCCAAACTCGAATTAATCATCGGGTCATAGGCAACATTAAAAATCTCATAGGAATTTGAAAAAGCAATCCTATTATCGTACACCTTATTCTCAATAACTACTTTTTCATTATTCTCTTTGGGTATTTCAGACTGGTTTTCAACAGATCCCGATGTTTGCTCTAAGATTTCTTTACGGAGCTTTAGTAAGAGTTCATCATCTTTTAAATTACCAATAGCTTTATTTGCTAATCCCAGTGCTATATAATACTCCTTGGCATAGATTTCATTCTTGATGGCGGCAACCCATGTTTCTTTATTCTTTTTGTCAGTGGAGGTGATTTTATTAAAATGGCCTCTAGCTTTGTCATACTCGCCATCCCAACTATAAGTACTTGCCAATAGGTTACGTACATCATTATAGTTTGGGTACTTAGTTAAAATAGTGTTCAATGTATCTTGAGCTATTGCGCGTTTTCCACTAAATACCAGATTCTGTGCTGCACGTAAAGACACATCCGGATTACCGTTGTATTCGAATTCCTGAGCAATTCCCAAGAAGCTTAGTAGCGAGCCGAAAAGTATTAGATATATTTGTTTTATCCTCATTGCTTATTTACAGAAGCGATGTTTGCTTCCTTTTTTGTTTCCTTTGTTGCTTTCTCGATGGCATTATTCGCAATTTGTTCCTTGGCCCTGGCTAACTTTTCTTCAATTTCCGGTGAAGAAATATTATTACCTTGAATTATTTTGAATAATCCAACAGCCTGCTCACTTTTATTCGCCCAATA
>Ga0209121_10004318_pt1 | contig 13317 bp, 14 predicted proteins | sample Cruoilmetagenom3_FD_187292 | JGI IMG/M metagenome (GOLD analysis project Ga0209121, IMG submission 187292) | Oil polluted marine microbial communities from Coal Oil Point, Santa Barbara, California, USA - Sample 3 (SPAdes) (version 2) | ecosystem: Environmental > Aquatic > Marine > Oil seeps ... | reverse complement strand
GCGGGTATACCCCTTGGAGGTCAGCAGTTCGTGAATGTCTTTGCGCTGGTGTTCGTAGTTATGTTCGACCGTCATGACCCGGAATGACCAGCGGTCAAAGTCAAAGGCATTCAGAATGTCAAACTCGCTGCCTTCGGTGTCAATTGACGCATAGTCGATGATTGCCGGTGCGTTGTGCTGCTCCAGCAGATCGTTCAGCGAGACAGTTTCGACCTAGTTCGACCCCATCGGTGGCCCCAAACTCCAGAAAAAACCCGCCGGTTTGAAAGCCGCACTGAACCAGCGCAAACAAGTCCTGGCGTATTTGCGAACGGGACTTGTCCAGCAGATCTATGCAGGCGCTGCGCTGATCGGCGGGCATTGCCCTGAGGAATTGCAGGTCGAAATAACTGTTCTCACGCTCTTTCAGTTGACGCAGCCGGTCCTTGCGCGTGACCGTGGTATTCGAGAGCATATGGGGCACGGGGCGGCTGGCCTTATTGTAGAGAATTGTCGTGAGCGTGATACAGAGGCATCAGCTTTGCCGCAAGGGTCGTCACTGGTCCGCTTCGATCAGCCCAAGTCCGCGCAGGTAAATGCCGATGCCGGATTCCAGTAGATCCTCGGGTGAAAACGGCGAGGTGGTGCCGGGGTTGTTGCGGGCGTAAAGTTCGACAACCCCATGGCTTAGCGCCCATATATGCGCTGAAACCATCGACGCCGGCGGGCGTTTTTCCGGCGCGATATGTTCGCTCAGATCCGCCGCCGCCTTTTCCAGAACACCGCGGGCAAGCGCCGATGCGGCGGCCAGTTCCGGGGTGCGGTTCACCGATATGCCGCTTTCGAACATGGCGATGTAATGGCCCGGATGGCGGCGCGCAAAGGCCAGATAGGCCCGCCCGGTGGCTTCGAACGCGGCCAGGGCAGAAGGCTGGCCCTTGTCATAGGCGTATTGCATCAGGTCCGCGAACATCCCGAACCCTTGCCGCGCCGCCTCGGCGATCAGATCTTCGCGGCCCTCGAAATGACGATAGACGGCTGCCGGGGTGACGCCGGCCTGTTTGGCGGCCTCGGACAGGGTGAACCCGGTCGGACCCCTGGATTCGATCAGATGCAGGGCCGCATCGACCAGGGCCTGTCGCAGGTTTCCGTGGTGATAGCCGCGTTTCTTAGCCATCCCAGATGTCCGGTCCGCCGCAAATGTCGCGGTCGATTTGTCCCAGCGTTGCGGCGTCCTTGCGCTCATACTCCAGCGCGTGCAGCACCGTGCGGATCACCGCCAGCCGCGCCCGCCGCTTGTCATCCGAGCGCACCACCGTCCAGGGGGCGATATCGGTATGGCTGGCGCTCAGGGTTTCGCGGATGGCGTCTGAATAGGTCCCCCAGTTTTCCAGACCTTTGACGTCAATCCAGCTTAGTTTCCATTGCTTTAGCGGGTCTTTCTCACGTGCCAGAAACCGGCGCAGTTGCTCGGCGCGCCCGACATTCAGCCAGAACTTGAAAATGTGGATGCCATCGTCCGCCAGGGCCGCCTCGAACGGGTTGACCTGGCGGAAAAACCGCGCGCGCTGATCGTCCGAGCAAAAGCCGAACACTTTCTCCACCACACCGCGATTGTACCAGCTTCGATCGAAGAACGCGATTTCCCCGCCCGAGGGCAGATGGTCGATATAGCGCTGAAAATACCATTGGCTGTTTTCCGCATCCGACGGTTTGGCCAGCGCCACAACCCGCGCCCCGCGCGGATTAAGGTTCTCCCGGAACCGTTTGATTGTGCCACCTTTTCCGGCAGCATCGCGGCCTTCAAACACGATCATCACGCGGGCATTGCTGGCTTTGACCCAGGCTTGCAGTTTGACCAGTTCGACCTGCAAGGCGGCCATCTCGCGCTCGTAAACCTTGCGGGCCATGCGTTCGGAATGCGGGTAATCGGGGTTCAGGATATCATTCTTGTCAGCCCGTCGGATCGCCGCGCGGATGTCATCCGGGGCCTGGGTTTCGAAAAACCGCGAAATCGCGCCGTCAAAGGGGAGTTCCATGCCCATGCTTTCCTTGTCCTGCCTGTCCAATATGGGATGTTAACCGGCGTAACGCAAACCCGCGCGCCTATTGCCCGATCTGGTCCATGTCGAACGGGGTGGATTGGTATATCTGGTTGATCCAGTTGCCATAAAGCAAATGCGCGTGGCTGCGCCAGCGGTTCTGAGGGCTGCGCGCGGGGTCGTCGTCGGGATAATAATTGACCGGCACTTTGATCGGCCCACCCGAGGCGGCGTCACGGTCATATTCCTGCTTCAGCGTATCGCTGTCATATTCGAAATGGTTGAAAATATAGATCGCCCGATGGTCCCTGTCTTCAACCAGAGCCGGGCCAACCTCGTCACTGCCAAGCAGGGTTTTCAGCCCGCCGGCACTGGCGATTTCATGTTCGCGCATTTCCGTCCAGCGCGATACAGGGATCACGCAATCATCTGAAAAGCCACGCAGAAAGGGCGAGGCAGGGGCAAGGTTCCGGTGGCGGAAACAGCCAAATGCCTTGTCCGTCAGGATGTGCTTTCTGACCCCATGAAAGTGATTGATCATCGCCATGCCGCCCCAGCACACGCCAAAAGTCGAATGCACGTTGGTCTGGGTCCACTCAAACACCTGATTGATTTCGTCCCAATAGGTGACATCGCTGAATTCCAGATGCTCGATCGGCGCGCCGGTGATGATCAGCCCATCGAATTTCTCGTCCCGCACATCGGAAAAAGGCCGGTAAAAGCTGGCCATATGTTCAGCAGCCGTATTGCGGGTTCGGTGTTCGGACATGCGGATCAGGCTGAGTTCGATTTGCAGCGGCGTGGCCCCGATCAGGCGGGCAAACTGGGTTTCCGTCTGGATTTTCTTGGGCATGAGATTGAGCAGACCGATCCGCAAGGGGCGGATATCCTGACGGGCCGCGTCGTCCTCGGACAGGACCATCACGCCTTCGGATTTCAGGACGTCATAGGCGGGCAGGTCAGAGGGGATTTTGATGGGCATGTGGTGCCTGTTTTCCGGTCAGTTGAATGGGCAGAGATAGGGCTATTGTTGGCGCATCTCAAGGGCTTGGGCGATCAGGTCGTCAAACTGGGACGCATCACTTAAGGCGGCGATCTGTGCGGCTGTGACAGTGATGCCCCATTTGGCCATCGCCGCATAAAGCGGCTGGCGATGGGCAAGCGCCTGGGAATAGGCGCTGCGGATGAAGTCATCCGGATCAACAACGCCAGGCAAGCATTTGTTTTCGCTTATGTACCTGTCCCACGCCTTGGTCAGGAATTCGGGTTGGTAGGACATCGGCTTGGGGGCCTGGTCAAAGCGACGGATCAGTTCTTTGGTATGTGCTTCGTTGCCTTTGATCCAGATCAGCAGGGTGTGTTTGGCCAACTCGCTTAGTACCGGGTCGTTCGGATTGCCGGGGTCGACCCATTCACAGATCGACCCACCGGTATCGCAGATGAAATGCGGATAATCATAAAGGCGTCCGGCGCGGTCGATGAAATATTCGGTATCCAGCAGCGCGTGGATCTCGGCCATGCGAAACTGTTCCTGACGGCGGCGATATTCGTCAATCTCCAGCCCGCCAAGATCCGGATTGCCGGGTTTGCCCAGATAGGCCGCCACCGGGGCGAGGTTGTCAAAACTCAGGTTCGAGCCGATATAGATCGAATCCGACAGCAGCAGATCGCGCAGGAACGGCACTTTCATCGCGTGGGATTTGGCGTTGTCGGCGATGTATTCGCCCATGTATCGCGTGCCGATCCGGTAGTCGATGGAATAGTGGAACCAGTCGCCGTCCGCCCGCAGCATGTTGGACACATGGGTCTTGCCAAGCCCGGACATGCCAAAGAACAGCACCCGTTTATGCCCCGCGCCGCGCCAGTCATCGCCCGATTTGTAAAGCATGTGCTGCCCCCTTGTTGGTCCCCTTGCTACTCAGCCGGGCAGGCGGGGTCAATTGCCGCGTCTGCCCCCAACTCCGTTAAGGACCAGCAGGCCAAGCCCCAGCAGGGCAAACCCGGCAAACGCCTGAGGCCGCAGGGTTTCGCCCAGAACAAATGCCCCCAGAATGATGGCAACCGGCGGGATCAGCAGGGTGACCAGCATCAGATTGCCGCTGCCGGCCTGCGCCAGAACCCGGTAGTACAGCAGATAGGCCCCGGCGGTGGCGATCAGGGCCAGGTAGGCCATCGCGCCCCAGGTGCGCAAACCAAGGTCAAACGAAACCGGCCCGTCGATGGCCCAAGCCGCCGGTAGCAGGATCAGGGTGGAACAGGTCAACATCCCGGCGGCGGCGATCTGGGGCGGTATGCCGGTCAGGTGCCTGCGCGCCCAGGCCCCGGCCAGCGCGTAACTGAGGGCACCTGCCAGAACCGCCAGTTGCGCCATGGAACGTGGATCGAACGTGGCAAGTGAAGACAGGCCGATGGTCATGACCACGCCGGCAAATCCCAGGCCAACGCCGATGGTTTTACGCAGGGTCAGGCGCTCGTCCGTGAACACCAGCGCGGCGACCAACACGCCAAACACCGCCGTCGCCGCGTTGAGGATCGAGGTCAGACCGCTTTCGATGGTCAATTGCCCCCAGGCCATCAGGCCAAAGGGGATGACGTTGTTCAACAGCCCCATGACCGCAAACGCGCCCCAGATGCGCGGATCGCGCGGCAGGGGTATCCGTCGCAGGAATGTCACGCCCCAAAGGGCCAGTGCGGCCCAGCCAGTGCGGTGCAACACGGTTGTGACAACCGGCACTTCGTCCAGCACCACCCGCACGGCCAGGAACACGCCGCCCCAGATCAGGCCCAGCAAAAGCAGTTCAGCCCAAGTGGCAGGGGAAAGGGTTTTTTGTTCTTTCATGCCCTTGGCGTAGCAGAAAGGTCTATGCTCAGGCGACCCGAATCTTGCGGGTTTCGGACAGCACGTTCAGATAAATGCCGCCAAAGATCACCAGCGCCCCGATCAGCACCCAGATATCCAGCGGTTCATTATATAACACCATGCCAACCACCGCGATGGCAGGCAGACGAACGAAATCGAACGGGATGACGACGGTGGCAGGCGCAATGGCCAAAGCGTTGGTGATGCAGAAATGCGCCAGCAGCCCGGCCATCCCGACCAGTACCAGCCAGGGCAGCGTTTGCAGTGTCGGCAAGGCAATGTCCCCGTCCAGACCAGTCGTGATCATGCCCAGGATCAGTTGCATTGCCGTCAGCCAGAACAGGATGTTGGCAATGCTCTGCGTGCGGGTCAGCCGTTTGGTCAGCATGATGGTGACGGAAAAAAAGACCGCCGCCGAGGCCGCCGAAACAATCCCCGGGTTCAGCGCATCCGGGCTGGGGCGCGCGACAATCAGAATGCCGACAAACCCGATCAGGGCAGCCAGCGCACGGCTGCGGGTCAGTCGCTCGCCCAAGAACAACGGAGACAGCACGATTACCCAAAGCGGTGTGGTGAATTCCAGCGCAAACACCTGCGCCAGCGGGATCGCCGTCACGGCAAAGAACCACAGGTTCTGTCCGGTGAAATGGGCCGCGTTGCGGATCAGGTGGGTGCCAATGGATGCCGTTGTAACCTGCGGCCAGAGGCCCCGCAGGCTGAGAACGGCCATGACAACAATCAGCCCGACAAGGCTGCGATACATCATGATTTCAAAGGTATCGAGGCTGGCCCCCAGTTCACGCCCGGCAACGGCCATGGAGGAAAAAGAGGCAATTGCCCCGGTCATCCAAAGGGCGGCACGCAGGGTGGCGTTGCGGGGTGCTTGCATGGCGGCTCGTCAAGCCCTTAGGGGCTTTCCTCGTAAGGGGTCATTCCCATTCGATCGTACCCGGTGGTTTTGAGGTGATGTCATAGGTCACCCGGTTGATGCCCTTGACTTCGTTGATGATTCTTGTGGCGGTTTCGCCCAGGAATTCATGGCTGAACGGGTAATAATCCGCCGTCATGCCATCCACCGATGTCACCGCCCGCAGCGCACAGGCATAATCATAGGTGCGCGCGTCACCCATCACGCCGACGGTGCGCACCGGCAGGATGACCACAAAGGCCTGCCAGATTTCGTCGTACAGCCCATGCTTGCGGATCTGGTCGATATAGACCGCATCCGCGGCGCGCAGGATGTCCAGCTTGGTGATGGTGATCTCGCCCGGACAGCGGATCGCCAGACCGGGGCCGGGAAAGGGATGGCGGCCAATGAAACTGGCAGGCAGGCCCAATTCGCGCCCCAGCGCGCGCACTTCGTCCTTGAACAACTCACGCAGGGGTTCGACCAGCTTCAACCCCATCTTTTCCGGCAGGCCGCCGACATTGTGGTGCGATTTGATGGTCACGGACGGCCCGCCACTGAAGCTGACGGATTCGATCACATCCGGGTAAAGCGTGCCCTGGGCCAGGAATTCTGCACCTTCGATACCGTCGGCGTGTTTTTGGAACACGTCGATAAACAGCCCGCCGATGATCTTGCGCTTGGTTTCCGGGTCGCTTTGGCCGTCCAGTGCGCCCAGGAACAATTCCTGTTCGTCGGCATGGATCAGCGGCATGTTATAGTGGTCGCGGAACATGGTGACCACTTCTTCGGCCTCGTTCTGGCGCAACAGCCCGTGATCGACAAAGACGCACGTAAGCTGATCGCCGATCGCCTCGTGGATCAGCACCGCCGCTACGGACGAATCGACCCCGCCGGACAGCCCGCAGATCACCCGTTTGTCGCCGACCTGTTCGCGGATGGTGCGGATCGCCTCTTCGCGGTAGGCCCCCATGGTCCAGTCGCCGGTGAACCCGGCCAGGCGGATGAAGTTTTCATAGAGTTTCGCGCCGTTTGGGGTGTGGTGTACCTCGGGGTGGAACTGGACCGCGTAAAAGTGGCGCGCCGCATCGGCGGTGATGGCATAAGGCGCATTGGGCGAGGTGCCGTAGACCTTGAAGCCGGGGGCGATTTTGCTGACGTGGTCGCCGTGGCTCATCCAGACCTGTTCGTCGCCGGCATCGAACCAGCCATCCAGCAGATCCAGGCCCTGCGCCGAGGGGGTAACGAAAGCGCGGCCAAATTCGGCCGTGCCGTGGCCCGACTCAACCCTGCCGCCCAGTTGCTGCATCATCACCTGCTGGCCATAGCAGATACCCAGGATCGGCAGGCCCATGTCGAACAATTCCTGCGGCGCGCGCGGGCTGCCGTCGCGGGTGACCGAATCGGGGCCGCCCGACAGGATCACCGCGCGCGGGGCGAGGTGGCGGATACTGTCGGCGGTGACGCTTTGGTAGGGGTGAATTTCGCAATAGACGTTCAGTTCGCGCAAACGGCGCGCGATCAGCTGGGTGACCTGGCTGCCGAAGTCGATGATGAGAAGGCGGTCATGGGATGGCGTTGTCATGATCGCCAGATAGCGCCCGGCTGGCGCACGTGCAAGTGGCGGGCAGGGGTGAAAGCCGCCCTTGCGGCAGGGCAATGTCGTTTTTCCCCCGCATGCGCCGCAATTCGAAACCGGTCGGTCGGGCCGGCAGGGTATCAGGGGGCACGGTATTTTGATGGAGCAGGGACATGTCAGAGTCATCCATGACACGCAGATCACGCAGCGGCGGCGGCGCGGCGCGGCGGGCCGAACGCACGGCGGTGCGGATCGAGACAGCAAAATACATCGAGCGTAACATTCCCAATTTCGAGGTGCTGGGCGACGAGGCGCTTGGGATCATCGAGGCCAATGCCGAAACCGTTCTGGCCGAGATCGGGGTGAATTTCGTCAACAACCCGGCCGCTTTGGACCTGTGGCGGACCGCTGGTGCCAGGATCGAAGGCGAACGGGTGCGCATCCCGCGTGGGCTGGCGCGTGAATTGTGCAAAACCGCCCCGTCCAGCTTTGTCCAGCACGCAAGGAACCCTGACAAGAACGTGGTGATCGGCGGGCGCAATATGGTCTGCGCACCGGTCTATGGCCCGCCGTTTGTGCGCGATGTGGAAGGCGGGCGGCGCTATGCGACGATGGATGATTTCCGCAAATTCGTGAAACTGGGCCATATGTCGAAATACCTGCACCATTCGGGCGGCACCGTTTGCGAACCGACCGATGTGCCGGTGAACAAGCGGCATCTGGACATGCTGCACGCACATATGACCCTGACGGACAAGCCGTTCATGGGCTCGGTCACCGACCCGTCAAGGGCAAGGGATTCGGTGGAAATGTGCGAAATTCTGTTTGGAAAGGGCTTTGTAGCTGAAAACGCGGTGATGACGTCGCTGATCAACATCAACTCTCCGCTGACGTTTGACGATGTGATGATGGGCGCGTTGGAGGTATACGCGCGCGCCGGGCAGGCTTGCATCATCTCGCCGTTCATTGTCGGCGGGGCGATGGCCCCGGTGTCGGTGGCTGGCACGCTGACCCAGGTGCTGGCCGAGGTTCTGGCGGGAATCGCCTATAGCCAACTGGTGCGCCGTGGCGCGCCGGTGGTGTTCGGGGCGTTTGTCACCTCGATTGACATGAACAGCGGCGCGCCGACTTTTGGCACGCCCGAAGCGGCGCAGATCCTAAGTGGCGCAGGCCAGTTGGCGCGCCGCCTGGGCCTGCCGTTCCGGTCAGGGGGCGGGCTGTGCGGGTCCAAGCTGCCGGATGCGCAGGCGGCTTATGAAACCACGCATACGCACAACGCTGCGTTGTATGGTGGGGTGAATTTCATGCTGCACGCCTGTGGCTGGCTTGAGGGCGGGCTGGTTTCATCCTTCGAGAAATTCGTGATGGATGCCGACCAGTTGGGGGTGTTGCAAAAACTGGCCGCCGGCGTGTCGGTGGACGAAAATGCCCAGGCCATGGAGGCCATTGCCGAGGTCGGGCCGGGCGGGCATTACCTGGGGTGCGCGCATACACAGGCCAATTATCAAACCGCGTTCTGGCGCAGCGATCTGCTGGACTACAAACCATTCGAGACCTGGGAAGAAGATGGCGCGCGCGATACGGCGTCATTGGCTTCGGTCCGGGTGCAGCACCTGCTCGACAATTACCAACAGCCCGCGCTTGATCCGGCTATTGCTGCCAGTCTTGCGGCCTATGTAGCTGAAAAAAAGGCATCAATGCCCGACGCCTTTATGTAGGCTGGCCTGTTACCCGGGTTGTTCCACGGGCGTGGGCCGCATGGCGCGCAGCAATTGTGCCTCGCCCATGATGGCGATCAGAACATCCAGATGACGTGACAGCGAATAGCCAGCATCATCGTCCTTGCGCTGTTCGTTCAACCCGCGTTCCAGTTCCATCAGCCGCATCAAAGCCGGGGCCGTGCGTGGTATCGCGCCATATCCCAACAGCCGCTGCAAATGCCGCGAACGATTGTATTCCGTGGCCCCGGCGCGGGCGGCGCGGATCAAAAGCCGGGGACGGTGCATGGTGTTGAGCATGCTTTGAAGGTCTTGCATATCAGTTTCCTATCTTCATTTACCAACAATTCAAAACTGTATTGCACAACCTAAGAGGGTGTTGCCGGCAAGTGCCGGTCAACGTTCGATGGTTTCATTACTGTTTATGATTTCGAAACAATGATGTCTGCAGCTTCGGATTTTAACCATCCGGTAACCAATACGACCCTAGGTTGTGGTCAGTGAATTAGTTAACAGATGGATAACCAGGACGGAATTGATGCTTTCAGGACGCTTACCATCGAATGAACAATCCCATTCAGGCGCGCCGCTGCCGGATTGGGTGCCCAGTTGTGCCCAACGGTATCTGGCCCATACCGAGGCCGGGTATTCGATACGCAATCTGGCCCGCGAAGCCGGTGTGCATGCCTCGACAATACTGCGTCAGGTGCGGCGTATTGAATCGCGGCGCGACGATCCACTGGTGGATGCGGCCCTGACCGCCCTGGCCATGAACCACTTTGAGGCCGGTCCGCAAACTGCGCGCCACAAGAGTGACAACACAAAGGAGGCTGCCGCCATGACACACTGTGATGACCAATCCGATCAACGGCCTGACCAACTACCTGATCAACTACCGGATCAACTACCTGATTCCGGCACCCTTGAGCGCGAATCCTGTCGCATCCTGCGCCGCCTGTGCGAAACGGGCGCGGTTCTGGCCGTGGCCGAGCAGATGGAAAAAGCCGTGGTGGTGCGGGATGCGGGCGCGGACGGGGCCGGGGCCCGCACAGCGGTGGTTGATCGTGCGATTGCCCGCGCCATGGCCTTGCAGGACTGGATTGCCTGTTCCGCACCGGGGCGGATCAGCCGCTATCGTATCACCGCCGGCGGGCGCACCGCCCTGAGCCAGATGCTGGCCAAGGCCGAAAACCGCGCCAGGGCCGAAAAAGAAACCGGATTTGCCGAGGCCCAGGCCGGATTTGCCGGGCCACAGGAAGCCGCCGCACCCCATGGCGGGCGGGGCCGCAGGCTGCGCTACAACGCCACCGAAAGCCCGCTGACGGCCCTGGCCCGGCGCAAGGACAAGGATGGTAAGCCGTTCCTTGACGCGGATCTGGTGCAGGCGGGGGAACGGCTGCGCGAGGATTTCGAATTGGCGCAGATGGGGCCGCGGGTGACCCAGAACTGGGACCATTTCCTGACCAACGGCACCAGCAGCGGGTTTGCCGGGGCCGGGACGGATGGCGCGGCGCTGGCGCGCGACCGGATGGCGCGGGCTCTGGGTGATCTGGGGACCGGGCTTGGCGATGTGGCGCTGCGGTGTTGCTGTTATCTTGAGGGGCTTGAAGTGGCGGAAAAACGCATGGGCTGGTCGGCGCGGTCGGGCAAGATCGTGCTGCGGATTGCCTTGCAGCGGTTGCGGCTGCATTATGAATCGCTTGCCGGGATGGACCGGATGATCGGCTGAGTTTCACAGTTCTGTGTGTCACCGGATCAGGGTTTGAGGTTGCGCGCATCTGCGGGTAGCGTCCCCTTGACCGGGGGTATCGGATCATGACGTTTCCTGAACGAAAAGACGCAATCGCGCTGTTGATACTGCGGCTGGGGCTGGCCTGGTTCATCTTTTTATGGGCCATTCACAAGGTTCTGGCCCCCAAGCAATATCAATGGCTTGCCCGTCATTTCGATGACGTGGACATGTCGTTGTTGCAGATCTATCTGGTTGCCGGCGTTCAGATCACCCTGTGCGTTCTGACCGCTGTCGGATTGTTCCGGCTGATCAGCTACGGCGGCCTGGCGATCATGCATTTCTTTACGGTTATGCGCCGCTGGGAGGGTTTTTTTGACCCTTTCGCGCTGAACGACAAGGGCTTTCCGATTCACCGCAATCAGGTCATTGACCTGGCGGTCATGGGCGCGTTTATCGCGCTGGTTCTGTTGATCCATCGCGACCATTTCAGCATCGGCGGCTGGCTGCGCCGCCATATGGGCCGCCAGTGGTGGCAATAACAAAACAGGCCCGCCAACAATGGCGAGCCTGTCCGTTAATATTCACAATATCAATGGCTTGCGCTTATTTCTTAAGCCACTCCAGCACGGTTTCCGGTGAGGAAACACCGTAGGGGTCTTCGCCGTGGTTGTCCGCCAGGCCCGGCTCTTCGAACCATGCTTCGACGACACCGTCATTGACCACGGCGGCGTAACGCCAGCTGCGTACGCCAAAGCCGATGTTGGATTTATCGACCAGCATCCCCATCTTGCGGGTGAATTCACCGGCCCCGTCCGGGATCACCTGAACATTCTCAAGGTTCTGCGATTCGGCCCATTTGTTCATGACAAAGCTGTCATTGACCGACATGCAGTAGATCGCGTCGATGCCCTGTGCGGCGAAATCGGCAAAGCCTTTCTCGTAGCCCGGCAACTGATAGGTCGAACAGGTCGGGGTAAACGCGCCGGGCAATGAAAACAGGATCACTCGCTTGCCAGCAAAGTAATCAGAGGTGGTCATGTCCTGCCAGCGAAACGGGTTCGGCCCGCCCACGGATTCGTCGCGTACGCGGGTATGAAAAGTCACGTCGGGAAGGGTTACGCCTGCTTGCATGTCTGGCTCCTTTGTTCAGGTGTTTCGCCGTATGAATTAAAACGATTCTAAACTGGCATCAATGTTTGATTTGGCAGATACGCCACCAGCGCGCGAATTTTATCCGGTGCGGGCGTGGGGCGGACCTTAATCGTTGATATCGCTGTTGAAGGTTTTAACCTGCCCCTTGGGTAGCGCAAAGAACCGGCGCATGATCAGCCAGGCGGCCAGCGACAGGCCGGCAAAGATCAGCAGCAGCGCCGGCAAGCCAAAAGTCGCGCCGGTGATGAGCAGAATCAGCCCGACCCCACTGGCACCGATGGCAAAACCGAGAAAGACAAAGCCTGGCACCAGCACTTCGAGGATCGCCAGCACCAATGCCGCCGCCATCCAGACCCACCAAAGCGTGTACAACGTCATCATGCGCCACCTTTCAGCATCTTGAACGCGTTGCCGAATGCCTGAACCGCATCGGCCGGCAGGATGATGGTTTGTTTGCCGTCACCATTGCCCAATGCGCTGAGGGCTTCGACCTGTTTCAGGGCGACCTGGTATTGCGCCGCCTCTAGCCCGTTTTCCTTGATTGCCGCCGCCACGACGCCGGTGGCATAGGCCTCGGCGTCGGCCTGGATGCGGCGCGCCTTGGCGATCTGTTCGGCGGCGTAAAGCTCGGCGTCGGCAGAGAGTTCGACGCTGCGGCGCGCGCCTTCGGCTTCGGTAACTTGCGCACGACGGGCGCGTTCGGCGTTGAGCTGTTGCAACATAGCGTCGCGGGTGGCCTGATCGAGGTTCACATCAAGGATTTCTGTGCGGGTGACTTCGATGCCCCAGTCGTCGACCGAGGTTTCGACGGCGGTTTTGATGGTAGTGATCAGCTGGTCGCGGTTGGATTGCACTTCGTCCAGATCCATCTTGCCGATCTCGGCGCGCACGATCCCGGCAACGGTGGTGGCAATGGCCGCATCCACGTCGCGGATGCGATAGACGGTCTTTTCCGGCTCGATGATGCGGTAAAACACCGATGTTTCGACCTGCACCAACACGTTATCCTTGGTGATGGCGTCCTGGCTGGCAGAGGGCAACTGGCGTTCGAGGATGGAGATTTTATGCGCCACCACGTCGAGGAACGGGATGACAAAGTTGATGCCCGGCCCAAGCACCGAATGCAGCCGGCCAAAGCGTTCGACCACGTATTTCTCGGATTGCGGCACGATGCGCACGCCCTTGAGGATGACGACGATCAGGAAGATCGCGCCAAGGACATATATCGCGCTGGACGACAAAAGGTTGAATATCTGGTCTTCGCTCATGTGAATCTATCCCTGAGATTGATTTTGTGTGCAATGGTATATACTTAAGCGTGAATCGTCTTGTTTCAAGCTGCCTGGCG
>Ga0209121_10004317_pt1 | contig 13318 bp, 9 predicted proteins | sample Cruoilmetagenom3_FD_187292 | JGI IMG/M metagenome (GOLD analysis project Ga0209121, IMG submission 187292) | Oil polluted marine microbial communities from Coal Oil Point, Santa Barbara, California, USA - Sample 3 (SPAdes) (version 2) | ecosystem: Environmental > Aquatic > Marine > Oil seeps ... | reverse complement strand
TTTTAATTAGTACACTAATTAAACGCGTAAAGTGGTTTCGTTTGCTTATTTAAAATACCCTTCGTACTCTAACTATTACCATTCTAACGAATATTTATCTTTTTTATTACTCATACCCCGTAAACAAATCCTTACTATTTTTACCATTTAAAAATAGAAACATAACTCATTGAATATAAGCAATTTTATTAATCAAGACCTGCATATGGCACTACTACAAATTAACCCGTTTTTATTAATAATCCATCTACATCTTGGTATCTGGTTGTTTACTTGCGGCTTGAATTGTTAGAGCTATTACATTAAGCTTATCTTTATTGAACGTTCAATTAATAAAAATTATGCCTAAAGTCGGAATGGAACCTGTCAGGCGTCAGCAGCTAATTGACGCGACCATTGAGTCAGTTGCACAGCGCGGTTTGCAAGGAACAACCATTAACACCATCAGTAAAAATGCGGGTTTATCATCTGGCATTATTAGCCATTACTTTGGTGGCAAGCAGGGGTTAATAGAGGCAACCGTTAGGTATTTGTTATCGAATTTAAAAAATGAATTAATTGAAAAAGTTGAGCCAACCACCAGCGCAATTGAGCGTTTGATGTTTATTGTTGAGGCCAACTTTGCACTTGTTCAACAGCGCAATGACACCACACGTACGTGGTTAAGTTTTTGGGCGCAGTCAATGCACGATCAAGAGCTGCATAGGCTGCAAAATGTAAACAGTAATCGCTTGCAAAGTAATTTAGCATTTTCTTTTAAGCAACTAATGCCCGTAAAGCAAGCAAAACAAGCTGCAGAACTTAGCGCCGCCATGATTGATGGCCTATGGTTAAGAGCAGTATTAAGTCAATCTGACGAAAACCAATTTAAACACAGTGAAACATTAGCAAAAAGCTATGTACATTCACTCATTAAGCAATATGGAGCCTAGCGTGACTACACCTGTCTATCAAAACTTTATAAACGGCCACTTCCTTGCAAACCAAAGTGGTGAAACTTTTGATGTAAAAAACCCAGCAACAGATGAAGTTATTTACTCGGTAGAAGTTGCCGACGAATTTATTCAAAACGCGGCTATCGAAAGTGCAAAACAAGGCTTTGCTCAATGGTCAAAAATGAGCCCAATAGAACGTAGCCGTATTTTATTAAAAGCGGTTGCTTTATTACGTGAGCGTAATGACGAGCTTGCCTTAGTTGAAGTGCTTGATACAGGTAAACCAATGCAAGAAGCTAACTGCGTTGATATAGAAACAGGCGCAGATGTAATTGAATACTTTGCAGGCCTAGCACCAGCGCAAGTTGGCCAGCAGCAAATGGTTGGCGAAGACTTTTACTATACCCGCAAAGAGCCACTAGGCATTTGTGCCGGTATTGGTGCGTGGAACTACCCGCTGCAAATTGCATGTTGGAAATCGGGCCCGGCCCTTGCCGCAGGTAATGCGTTTATTTTTAAACCTTCAGAAGAAACCCCTTTAGGTGCTATTAAACTAGCTGAAGTTTTTGTTGAAGCAGGCGTACCTGCCGGCGTATTTAACGTTGTGCAAGGTGCCGGTGATGTAGGTCAGTGGTTAACCTCTCACAGTGAAATAGACAAAGTGTCGTTCACTGGTGAAGTAGGCACAGGTAAAAAAGTAGTGGCAAGCGCTGCGGGTACATTAAAAGACGTAACAATGGAATTAGGTGGTAAATCACCTTTATTAGTGTTTGAAGATGCTAATATTGAGCAAGCAGTCAGTGCTGCCATGTTAGGTAACTTTTATACGCAAGGCGAAATTTGTACTAACTGTACCCGTATTTATGTTCATAGAAATGTATATCAACAATTTATTGATGAGCTTAAAACACGTACTGAGCAAAATATTATTGCCGGCGATCCGCAAGATTTAAATACTAACTTTGGGGCATTAATTTCTAAAAAGCATCAAGAATTGGTAATGAGCTACATAGAAAGTGGCTTGGCCGAAGGTGCAACGCTACTTACTGGCGGTACAACTCTTTCTCCTGAATCAGCGCCTAATGGCTACTTTGTAGCACCTACGGTATTTACCGATTGCAACGATGAAATGACTATTGTTAAAGAAGAAATTTTTGGCCCAGTTATGAGCGTGCTTGTTTTTGAAGACGAAGACGATGTTATCGCCCGTGCAAATGGTACACACCTTGGCTTAGCCGCAGGCGTATTTACTAGCGATATTAAACGTGCGCACCGTGTTATTCACCAATTAGAAGCCGGTATTTGTTGGATTAATGCTTACGGTAATTCACCTGCTGAAATGCCTGTTGGTGGTTACAAGCAATCAGGTATCGGCCGTGAAAATGGCATAGAAACGCTTGATCATTACACGCAAACTAAGTCTATTTATGTGGGCATGGCCGACATAGAAAGCCCGTTTTAAGGTGGCAACTATGAATAACACTTACGACTATATTATTGTTGGCGCCGGTTCTGCAGGTTGTGTACTTGCAAATCGCTTATCTGAAGATACAAACAATAAAGTGCTATTGCTAGAAACCGGTGGTAGCGATAAAAGTATATTTATAAAAATGCCAACGGCGCTCTCTATTCCTATGAATACAGATAAATACGCATGGCAATTTCACACTCAGCCAGAGCCGTATTTAGATAACCGAGAAATGCACTGCCCGCGCGGTAAAGTGTTAGGCGGTTCGTCATCAATTAATGGCATGGTATATGTACGAGGCCACGCGAAAGATTTTGACGAGTGGCAGCAACACGGTGCTAACGGCTGGGATTATCAGTCGTGCTTACCTTACTTTAAAAAAGCAGAAAGCTTTTATTTAGGTGAAAATGCGCACCGTGGTGGCACAGGCCCGCTTGGCGTTAATAACGGTAACGAAATGCAAAACCCGCTTTACACCACCTTTATAAAAGCAGGTGTAGAAGCAGGGTATGCACACACAGACGACTACAACGCAGCTCAGCAAGAAGGCTTTGGCCCGATGCACATGACTGTTAAAGACGGTGTGCGCAGTTCGGCCTCGCGCGAGTATTTAGACCCAGTAAAATCACGCAGTAACCTAACAGTTATTACAGGTGCTTTAGCACAAAAAGTGATTTTAGAAGGCAAAAAAGCCACAGGCATTGAGTACACAGTAAATGGCACTCTTAAAACGGCGCATGCAACTAAAGACGTTGTATTAAGTGCAGGTCCAATTGGCTCACCTCATATTTTACAGCTTTCGGGGATTGGCGATAAAGCCATACTTGAAGAAGCCGGTGTTGAGGTAAAACATCACTTACCAGGCGTTGGTCAAAACTTACAAGATCATCTTGAGTTTTACTTTCAGTACAAGTGTAAACAACCTATTACCTTAAACGGTAAATTAGGTCTTATTTCAAAAGGCTTAATTGGCGCTAAATGGCTACTGACCCGAAAAGGCTTAGGTGCAACCAATCACTTTGAGTCATGTGCGTTTATTCGCTCAAAACCTGACGTTGAGTGGCCAGATATTCAGTACCACTTTTTACCAGCGGCGATGCGCTACGACGGGCGCAGTGCATTTGCGGGTCATGGTTTTCAGGTGCATGTAGGTCATAACAAACCTAAAAGCCGTGGTAGTGTGACTATTCAATCAGCTAATCCTGAGCAACCGCCAAAAATTTTATTTAACTACTTACAGCATAAAGACGATATTGAAGGCTTTAGAGCGTGTGTGCGCCTAACTCGCGACATTATTGAGCAAAGTGCATTTGATGACTACCGCGATGAAGAAATTCAACCAGGTAAGCACATTCAAACCGACGAAGAAATAGATGCCTTTGTACGCCAAGCAGTAGAAAGTGCCTATCACCCATCTTGTTCTTGCAAAATGGGCGAAGATGACATGGCCGTGGTTAATTCTAATACCCAAGTTCATGGTATTGAAGGGCTACGTGTTGTTGACTCGTCAATCTTCCCAACGGTGCCAAATGGTAACTTAAATGCCCCTACAATTATGGTTGCAGAAAAAGCAGCTGATCTAATTTTAGGTAAAACCCCACTTACACAGGCATCGGTAAACGTTGCCATGAGCAGTAATTGGCAAACAACGCAACGTAATAGCGAGATTTAATTAAGCCATAACGTGCCTAACACTATGTAGGGCACGTTCAACTTGCAGTGGCTCACGGCGTAAATTGGTTACGCGGTGTTTGTGCAAGTAATAAAACAAAAACGGAGAACTTATGAGTTACTTTTATTCATTTTGGGAGGGCGATAATGACTATATGGCTTAGTGCTGGCATTATATTTACGCTACTTGCTGTTATTACTATTTTATTTAAATGGGGTAACGTACGCGTAGTAGGCGTAACACCAGTGAGAACGTTTACCTTTATCGCAATCTTATTTACCTCAGGCCTAGACGTTGGCCTAATCATGTTTCCATTAACCGAATTTGCAGGTTATGCAGACATAAAAGCAAGCCCAGAATACGCGTTTGCAAACCCACTGGCTATTGAGTTTGGCTACTGGGGATTCTTGATCTGGGGATTTTACTTTCTTACGTGCTTTTATTTCTGTGTAATAGAGCCCAAAGTTAAATTTTTCGAAATTTCATGGGTTAAGTTCATTAATAACGTGGTTATTATTGGCACATGTGCCTTTACAGCTTACCTACTGCTTTCTAACTTGCCGTGGTACTTACCAGAGCTAGGCGATGGTTCGAGCGTTATACCTACCTTCTACTTTATTGTATTTGCAGCTATTTGCTTTGCTGTGTACTCAAGTACAGATATTAAATACGTGCGCTTTTTAAGTATTTCTACAACGTGGTTATTTATCGCATTAATTGCCTTTATGTGGGCAGGTGCCTTTGTCGTTGGTGATAGCGAAATGTCGGCATTTACCAATAACCTTGCTGAAATTGGTACTTACTTTGCCAATATAAATCAGTTTGTTTTACCGCTTAATGACTACCATGAATTTTATCTATTTTGGTGGTTTGCGTGGAGCATTATGATTGGCCAATTTACGTCTCGTTTTGTAGGCGGCCTTAAAACATACCAAGTATTAGGTGCAATGTTGATATTTCCATCTATTCCGATTGCGATTTGGTTTAGCGTACTTTATCACTACCACGAAATGGGTATTTCAACAGCGGGTATTAAAAACTTTGCCATGGTATTTGTTGGGATAGTGTTTGTTATTAATTCGCTTGATTCATTAATACGCTTATACACAGATAACCTTAACTTAACGGTTAAACGTTTAGGTAAAATGAACTATATGATACTCAATATTGTTGCCCTTTCGTTACTAACCCTATTGTTTAAGCTTGAGTTTTTACAAATTCAATGGGTTGGCGCGTTAGTAATTGCACTGTTTTTTGGTTGTGCTGCGTTTATTGGCTACAGCAAATTTAAAACGGTTAACAATATAGACAGTTCGCCAAAAGCAAACAAAATAGATTACACAAAAATAGAAACTGTACATTAGGGATCAACAATGAATAACAAACTAAAAAAACTAGCAGTAGCGCTACCTTTCGCACTTTTATCAACAACGGTGTCAGCTAACTGGTCAACAACCATTACAGCAGCATCTGACTATACTTTTAACGGTGTAACTCAAACTGATAGCGACCCTGCAATTCAAGCAAGCCTTGATTACGCGTTCGACAGCGGTGTGTATGCGGGTGCATGGGCATCTAATGTAGATTTTGGTGATGACACTGATTTTGAACTTGATGCCTACCTAGGTAAATACGTGCAATTAACTGACAAGGTTAGCGCTGATTACGGTATTGCTTATTACACATACCAAGGTAATAACAGCGATGGTAACTACGCCGAAGCCTACACAAAATTTGGCTATGCAAGTGAGTATGGTCAAACAGAGCTAAACTTTTGGTATAGCTGGGATTACTTTGGTACAGGTGCTGGCCATGTTATTTCTATGATTGCCCACACCTTTGAAATTGCCCCAAATCATGCCATTCGTGCAAGCTTTGATATTTCTAATTCGCTTGATGGCGAAAAATGGGCATGGGATGTAAACCAAAAGAAATCATACAAACATTACCGCCTAGCGTACCAAACTAGCTACGAAGGCTTTGGTATTGAGATTGCTGCTGAAGACACAAGCCTAGATTACGATTACGCTGATGAGCGTATAGTACTTGCTATATCACGCACATTCGATTTATAAAATTGTAGTTGTTAGATTCTACAAACAAAAATGCCACTTTTAAAAGTGGCATTTTTTTTACTAAATTTTAAGGCTTTAGCCCTAAAGAACTTAGTTTTATTTAGGGGCAATTAAGCACAATACAGGGTTTAACATCTCCTGGCCTAAATAACTGCGCCAATGAATGCTCAAGTTAATCGCTATCGGTAGGGGCAATTTAATACCATAGCCTTAGCCTAAAACCCTCCATAAGCTATTAAAATTACCTATAATAATATACAGGCTCTAACTTTCTATTTCCCACGCGCTGGTGCCCGCTGCAGATAAGTTAGCGGTATTTTTACGTAAAACTTTGTTACCCACATTGATAGAGGATTCTGGGCGACTAACCAAGTAACCTTGTACAGAGCTTACACCCATGCGTTTTACAAGTTCAAACTGCTCAATTTCTTCTACGCCCTCTGCCACTATTTTAAGTCCTAACTTTTGACCTAATTCGCTAATCGTATTAAGGATGTCGTTGTACTTTGGACTTTTATCGGCTTGAGAGATAAACGAGCGATCTATTTTTATTACATCAATGGGCAAATCAGCCAATGTGCTTAATGAGCTAAAGCCAGTACCAAAATCGTCTATAGCAATCGTCACACCTTCTGCACGAAGCCGCTCAAGCTCTTCAATCATACTTTTACTGGCTTTAATAAACGTAGACTCTGTTATTTCTAGCATTAAAGAATGCGATGGCAGCCCTGTGTTTTTTAGGTTTTTCATTATCCAGTCATACACTGAGCGGTGTTTTAGTTGCACACCCGATACATTAACCGAAATTTTTACTTTACGCATACCTGCATTATGCCATGCCGCCATTTGCCTACACGACTCATGCATAATCCAATCGCCAAGCTCTAAAATAAGGTTAGACTCTTCGGCAATAGGTATAAACTCCGCCGGTGAAATCATCCCTTCTATAGGGTGATCCCAGCGTGTAAGCGCTTCAAAATAATCTATCATGCAATCTTCTACATGCACGATAGGTTGAAAAGATAAGTAAAAGTCTTTACACGCAACCGCTAAACGCAACTCTTCTAATAAATAGTGATAGCGGCGCATTTTATTACCCATCTCTGGGGAGTACACTTTAAAAATGCCTTTACCATCGCTTTTTGCACGGTACATTGCCACATCGGCCAATTGCAATAATGCTTGTGGTGTTGATGCGCTCTCTGGGTAGGCCGCTATACCAATACTGGCGCTAATTTTTATTATTTTATTACCCAGTACAAAGTCCTTTTCAAGTTCACTGAGTACGTGCTTAGCAATATCGACTACTTTATTATCGGTATCTACTGACTCAATAAAAATTGAAAATTCGTCACCGCCTAAACGTGATAAATTTTGCTCTAACTGATTAGCCTCGTTAATATTACTTAATTTATGATGGCGTAATACGTTAGCTAGGCGCGTAGCAACCTGCACCAAAATTTCATCACCAAAGCTGTGGCCAAACGAGTCATTTACCTGTTTAAACCCATCTAGGTCAATAAACAATAAGGCGCATTTAAGCTGCTCTTCATCAGTAAAATTTATTTGCCTATCTATATGCTCAATATAAGCATGGCGGTCAATGAGTAAGGTTAGCTTATCTTGGCAGATACTTGTTTGTGTTTGCTTTAAATAATTAGCAACGTGGGTATTTAAATTGTTTATTGACTGGCTCAAATTACCCAGCCCTGATGGGTTGTCGTGTTGGGGTTGTAGGTTAAAGGCTACAAGCAATTGATTAGCGTTGTTATTCAGTTGTGCAATTTGATGCTGATAAGAGATTTTTTTACACTCTTTACGAATAATTGTAAAGCCAACAAACAATGCCATACACACCAATATAAAGTTTATTGGCGACGTTAGCGTCATTAAAATAAGCTTTGTTGCGTTTGCTGCGATAAATTCCGTGTCGGTAGTTTTAACTAACAAAAAATCGGCAGAAGGCTGGTGTATTAAATAGTGCCCATTGAGCATAGGGTTATACCAAGGCGCCATTTCGAGCGTTGTATCTACAATATCAAAGTGGCGCAAATCTATATCAGGATTGAATAAATTAATGCGGTTAATCTGGTTTGTTAGTTCGATGTTTAAACAAAAGCAAAACAAGATAAATACAAAAAAAATGCCGCCTAAGGGTTTAAATTTATTCATCAACAAAATCCATCTAAATTACTTATCCTATAAACCCGTTACTAAAAGACGATTATATCGCCTGTTTTTAGTACTAAGCAAGCCATAGCACAGTCCTTATTCATTAAAATTTTTAGAACTGTACTCAAAAAGAATAAATTAATGCTTAATAATTAACTAATTATAGAGTGTGATGAATAAAAATAAACCTTAAGCTTAAAATGTTTGAAAAAACTAATATTACAAGTATTTAATACATACCATCGATTAGTTCGATAATTTTTTCTTTCGCGTCTATAAACTTATCCAAACCACCGCCGGTGCGATAAGATGCTTGCGCAATTTTTTTATTGGTTTGAGCGTCTGTAACCCAAATATTCGCGTATGACATGTACAACGCTAAATCCCAATGCCAGTTAGCCACGTAATAAGCAACGGCATTACACCCTGCGATGTCAGCATTAGGTAATTCAGTTTGATACTCCTGATGTTTCAATACATAGTTAGCAGCAATTACACGTGTTTTGACGTTATGTTTTGCAAACCCTTCTTCCATTGCTGTGACAACGCCTTCTTTAACTGCCTTATGTTCAGCTATACATACTACTTCTGGTTTCACAGTGTCAAAGCGAGTTATATCTTGCTTAGCAGCACAACCCGCTAGGGTTGCTACCATTGCAGCTGCGATAGTTATTTTTATTGTTTTCATATTCATCCTTTTAATGGTTATTTAAAGTTGCCATGCATAGCTAACTTTTGTAAAAAATGTGCGTTGATCTCTTTCAACGTGTTTTAGGGAATCGTCTTGATAGCTTTTATCTGAGTAGCCTAAATAAAATAATGTTTGAGCATTAATTTTGTACGAGTAAACTAATTGGCTGCCGTAGTCTTTATTAATGTGGCTAACTTGGTAGTAGTAGGCGTCTTTATTTCTATCAATGTCTTCAAATTGCAATATAAGCTTGAGCATAGCGCGCATGCTAAATTTATAATAAAGCCTAAAATCTAATAAGTTAGCAGTATAAACTCGCTCCCCTTCAGGGTTATCTAAAACGCTGTAGTTATGTGTAGCGTCTACTTGCCAATGATCGTTTATATCCCACGTAACTTGCGTTTGCGTTGCATACGAATCGCCAATTTGCTCATTGGCGTAATCAATGCGGCTGCCATACTCACCATAAAACGAAAGCCATATATTATTTTTAGGTTTAAAGCCCGTATAAACAAAGCCAATATTTTGGTTATAAAAAGCATCATTGTAGTTTTCATAACGATGCAGTAAGCCAATTTCAAAAATAGACTGCTTTTGCCCTTTTAATGTTATAAACCCTTGGTATTCTTCTTCAAGTAGGTCGCCATTTTGCGCCCATGTTTTATCCCAATCAGCCTCATAAGACCATGACGTTAATAACCCAGATTCATCTGCATACCAGGTTTGCCCGCCCCCAAAGCCTACGTTCTCATAATCTACTTTTTCTTGATAACCTAAGTCAGTACGATAGTCTTTACCTATATTTTCGTAGCTAGCAAACAAATTGTAGTCACGTTTATCACGGGTAAACTCTATAGCGTACGCTTCATCAGATTGAGTTTTAGATAAGTTATAGTTACTTGTTAAAAAATCAGAGTTTTTAGAATCTGTTGTAGCTACCTGGTAGGTCAGTAGATCTGATTGATTAAACCAATAGCTGCCATCGACAGAAAGTACTGTATTGTAGTAATCATCGCTTTCGCGGTGAGTCGTACTTAGCCCTATAGTGCCTTGCTGGCCAATATCGTATTGATAACGCGCTGCTGCTGCATGGGTTTTATCCTCTAAAATTGCAAAACCAGAGCCTTGATTTGTAGGCAATAAAATATTGCTATTATTGTCATCGGCATACATAAAGGCATAGCTATGTTGCCCTGTTTTACCTGTTAATTTCGCCCCTACTTCAGGCTCTGCAATAGTGCGGGTATACAATAGTTCAAATAAACTGCTTTTAAAGTAGGATGCGCCATCTAAAAAAAATGGTCGTTTTTCTGCATAATAAATTGAGTACGTGGTATTTACATCAAGGGCTAACGCATCACTTTCTATTTGCGAAAAATCTGGGTTTATAGTGGCATTAATTACCGCATCTTGTGTAACCCCCCAGCGTAAATCAAGGCCAGCTTCGGTGTCTATATCGCCATTATCCCACTGCCCTGGCAAGGTAGCTTTTGAATCATTTCTGAGCGCCGTAAGTGTAGGCGTTAGTTGCAGATTTTTACTGGCTTTTATATTTTTAAAACCATTTAATTTATCAAACTGACATAAACTGCATTTTATATCTCGGTCAAACCCCATATTTGAAAGCTGATACAGTACATCACGTTGGTAATTTCTCATAAGGGCAAAGCCCCATGTTAAATCTGTTTTATTTTCAGGAAATCTTAGCGCTTTAAAAGGTATACGCATTTCAACCACAAACCCTTGGTCGGTAATTTGCCCTGCGCTATCCCATATTGCATCCCAAGACGGGTCTGATTGCCAGCCATCGGTGTCACTCATCCGCGTATCACCTTGCGCACCCAATGGATTTACATAAAATTCGTAAGCTGAACGTTCGTCGTTAAAAGTGTCAATAATTAAAATAACCGTATCATCTTGCCAAAGCGTATCTCTGTCGCGAAGAGAAGCTGTTATTTCACTCGGCTGTGGATCTTCGGCTACAAATGCAACATATAAGTTGCTGCCATCTTCATACATGTAAGCATCGGTTTTAACCGGTGGGGTGCCCTTTTCGTTAGGCTCATCTTGAAATGCTATAGGAACTAAAGTGGCATTTTGCCAGTGGGGCTCATCAAGTACGCCATCTACAGTAATATCTGCATTTATATGTACAAGAGAATGCTGCTGTTTTTCACTGGCATAAAGGTGGTTAGAAAATAAAAGTGCTAATAAGAAGGGGAATAAAGCACTGCATTGTTTTTTTATAATTATTAAGTACTGCATAAACATCCATTTAGACGTGTTTACCCTTAAAAGGTAAACTTATTTATGCAGTGTAATTTAAGTCAGTACATTTGTTAATAGTTTGATACTAAAAACAATAGCTTTTTTAACTAATTAATATTAAAGGCTTAATTTAAAAGCTAGGTTTCAATTAATTTAAGCTTATTAGCCACGCCATTCCAACTATCGGCATCAGCAGGCGCTGGTTTTACCTCAACAATGCGTGGCCACACCAATGCAAGCTCAGCATTAAGCTCGGTAAACTCTTTTTGGTCTTCTGGCAGCTCATCTTCTTGGTAAATTGCTTCAGCTGGGCACTCTGGTACGCATAATCCACAATCTATGCAATCAATAGGGCTTATTGCTAAAAAGTTAGGGCCTTCGTAAAAAGCATCTGCAGGGCACACTGCCACACAATCTGTGTATTTACATTTAATACAGTTTTCGGTGACCACAAACGCCATAATAGTTTAAACCTAGTAATAAATTATCTAAAGCGCGATCATACCCAACCCCATTAAAAACACAATAAATATGTGCCATCTGCGGTCAATTTAACGTAATATATGCGCCCTTAATGTATAGCCATTACGTGCCCTACACTTCTTATTGTGAGCGGATAATATTACCGCTAAGACACCTAAAAGAGATAACAATGATACGTTTAACCGAAATAAAGCTGCCGCTTGACCATAACGAAGACGCTATAGGCCAAGCCATAGTTGATAAACTAAAAATACAGCCAGCGCAGCTACACAGCTACAATGTGTTTAAACGTGGGTACGATGCACGTAAAAAAACGGCTATTTTACTTATTTATACCCTCGATATTGAAGTAGATAACGAAGAAGCGCTGTTAAGCGCATTTGCTAAAGATCAGCACGTAAAACCTGCCCCTGATACCTCATACAAATTTGTTGCCCACGCCCCCGCTAACCTTACTGAGCGCCCTGTAGTAATTGGCTTTGGCCCGTGTGGATTATTTGCGGGCTTAGTGCTGGCTCAAATGGGTTTTAACCCTATTATTTTAGAGCGCGGTAAAGAAGTACGCGAACGCACCAAAGACACCTTTGGCTTTTGGCGTAAACGCACCCTTAATACAGAGTCTAATGTGCAGTTTGGCGAGGGTGGCGCAGGTACATTTTCAGACGGTAAACTATACAGCCAAGTAAAAGATCCAAAACATTACGGGCGTAAAGTTATCACCGAATTTGTAGAAGCCGGCGCACCAGATGAAATTTTATACGTAAGTAAGCCACACATTGGTACGTTTAAACTTGTTACCATGATTGAAAAAATGCGCGCACGTATTATTGAACTTGGCGGCGAAATCCGCTTTAGTACGCGCGTAGACGACATTCATATAGATGATGGACAAGTAACAGGCTTAACGCTTTCAAACGGTGAAAAGCTAAATACCCGCCATGTAGTACTTGCTGTGGGACATAGCGCCCGTGACACCTTTAAAATGATTCACGATAAAGGCATTTATGTAGAAGCTAAACCGTTTTCTGTGGGCTTTAGAATCGAGCACAAGCAATCTATGATTGATGAGTGTCGTTTTGGGCCTAACGCAGGTAACCCCATTTTAGGCTCTGCTGATTATAAACTCGTTCACCATTGTGATAATGGCCGCACAGTTTACAGCTTTTGTATGTGCCCAGGAGGGACAGTTGTAGCCGCCACCTCTGAAGAAGGCCGTGTAGTAACAAACGGTATGAGCCAATACTCTCGTAGTGAGCGCAATGCAAATAGTGCCATTGTAGTAGGTATTACACCTGAAAAAGACTTCCCTGGTCACCCGCTTGCCGGCATTGATTTGCAACGTAAACTAGAAGAGCAAGCCTATGCATTAGGCGGTAGCAACTACGATGCACCAGCACAGTTAATTGGCGACTTTTTAAAAGGAAAAGCATCGGGCGATTTAGGTGATGTACAACCGTCGTTTACACCAGGAATAAAACTCACCGATTTAGCAAATGTACTCCCGCAGTTTGCTATCGATGCTATACGCGAAGCCATACCTGCATTTAATAAGCA
>Ga0209121_10004316_pt1 | contig 13320 bp, 13 predicted proteins | sample Cruoilmetagenom3_FD_187292 | JGI IMG/M metagenome (GOLD analysis project Ga0209121, IMG submission 187292) | Oil polluted marine microbial communities from Coal Oil Point, Santa Barbara, California, USA - Sample 3 (SPAdes) (version 2) | ecosystem: Environmental > Aquatic > Marine > Oil seeps ... | reverse complement strand
GTAGTTCCATTATCGTAAGTATATGCGTAAGTATCGTCTAAATTAATTGGAATATGTTTCCTATAGTCGCTGTGAGTAGCAATTAAGGCTTCAGGTGAAGCAATTCTACTTTCATCTACAATTGAAATTTTGAAATATTCGTAATTCGACGTAAATAATAGCTCGTCTTTGATGTTATTTGGAGTAATAACACCTATTTTGTGCTCAGTTTTTAACGGATAAAACGGAACTAGTGAATTTGTTATTTTGACATAAGCTTTTTGCCCTGGATCTAATATAGGGGAACCAGATATATAATCTATATCTATAAAGGTATTATTTTCGTTATCAGCATAAAAGTTTTTCAAGATCACGGTTGTATCTCCAGTATTCTCAACTTCGAGATATATCTCACTATTAGTTGCATTGATTTGGATAACTTTACTATTGGGTTTATTAATTTTTATGTCTCCTTCCCTAGCTTCTTCAACAAAGAAATTATTCGTACTATTTGTGAAGATATAAGGTTTATCATCCAAGGCTACTGATTCAGCTTCTACAGTAATTTTTACGACGTCGTTAGTTTGAAATGATTGACCGCTTGTTTTTATATCAACCCAAACCAAGTCATCTTCGTTGGCATTTAGTATATGCGTACTACTACCTTTACCCAAATCGAATTCATAACTCTCGCCATTTATTTTGACATCGGATATAGTTAAATCTTTCGATCCAGTGTTTTTTATCTTGAAAGTTGCATAACCGGTATCGAATACTTCGGGGTTTTCTATTTGAAAACTTGAAGCCAAAGCAGTATAATCAAGACTAAATAATTTAACCATCCCGTTTGCAGAAAAATATAATGGTCTAAATACATCAAAATCGTAATTTCCATCTTCTGGTATGTGAGCAACATACGGGAGTCCTTCGTCATCTGTTCTCGAGTTAATCTGTCCTTGATAGTATTCTTGATAGGTTCGGAGGTTGTTTGGGTTTGGTGGGGGATCAGTTTCAAGTCCAGAAAACATTAATTTTACTAGTGTACTATCGAACCATTTTGCTGTTGGCTTCGAAGATGTACTGTTAAAATATTCTTCTTCAACAAACACAGAATTTGTACCCCAATTATCCTCCTCCATGCCCCAATTTTTATAGGTTTGGTAGTTATCGTTACAAATCCTTACCATCCAAGGCCATTTACCTTCATCACCGCCTAAACCCGAAAGGAGCATTCCAAAATAGACTAAGACATAATCTGCGTGCAAATCCTTAAATACTTTAGCACTATATATCTCGTTCGTTTGCATTAGTGCCATTCCCGTCATACCTATTCGTGTTTGATTAATTGTTCCATTATCGTTAACCGTAGTCACATTTCCTATTGGGGTGAGCCAGTAACCATAGTCCCACCAAGACACGACAACCGCCGTTCCAGGAAGGTTTGTTTTCATCCAAGCTAGTGTTTGTTCCCAATCATGAAGATCTATTGGTGAAATTTGACTTTGTGACAATTGAACAGTAGAAATATCAGAGGCATGGATTACTTGGGCGATGCACATTATTCCAACAATAAAGTAAACTACACCAATTTCAGATTTCCCTACCATTCTTTTAACTTGGCGTTTTCGTTTCCTACTGATTCCCATTCTTTTTTCTCCATAAAAACTGCCAAAAATTTTCAAAACATTAACTAAGCCGTAGGCACCTACCAGGCATGCAGCAGGAGCAAATAATAATATTATTCGTATCATACTACCGGTAAAGTAAAAGATCAAAATCATAAAAGTTATTAATAAATAATCCGCAGAGTTACCTCTTTTGAACAAGAAGAACAACCCAAGGGGTAAAAGCATTAGAGGGATTAAAGTATTATAGTAGAATACGCTCCAAGAACTTGGCATGTGTTCGGCTACAGACGCAACAATATTCAAATTTTCTCGAACCAAAGGACTTATAACGCTTAGTAATCTTTTCCCAAACCCAAATGGAATTAAATCAGGTGCCACCCATATAATTGTGGCTCCTACTACAACAACCGGTATTAAGCCCCATTTTAAAAAGTCTAATAAGCCGTTATATAATCGAGGATAATCACCTTTCTTTACGTGAATCAAGTGAAAAATGATTAATAATAATGCAAAAAGAAAAACTCCAAATAGTTCCAAACTACCGAAAAAGCTAACATAGCTAAAATTAGAACTAAGCGAATAAACTAATAATCCTACACCTTCGACCCCTGCATACGCTATTAAAACATTTGAGTCGTACTTTTTGAGTAAGACTAAAATACCACATACCATGGGTAGAATTAAGTATACAAAATTATATCCCCCCCAGCTCAAGGCTAAATATCCTAAAAATAAACCACCCAAAAAAGAATCGAGGATTTTACCTGTTCGTAAAGTTTTAACAAAGAAATATAAGGTCATGAGAGTTGCAGATACTCCAATTGTTTCATTATCGAAAAAACCCGCCATCGTTCGTTGCATAAAACCCGGATTAAACGCCAAGAAGAACGCAGCCACTAGCCCACATCTTCGGTCTAGCACTTCTTTTCCCAAAAGGTAGATCGCTAAAACAGAAGCTCCGCCCATAAAAGCGGGGAAATAGAAACAAACATCATAAAGGGATACTGGAATCCCAATTGAATTAATTATTTGAAATATGGTTACTACGGTGAATGTTAACCCAGGTCTAAGATTTGAACGAGGGTATCCTTCTGGATACCAACTTTTAATATCAACCCAATGAAAATATTCGAAAAGAGAGTGTGTTGATAGGTAATCGGCGTTGTAATATTGTATCCAAGGGTCAAAAGCTTTAATTAAGTAATTCCCCGATACAATTGGTGAAAGTCTAATTAATATAGCTAAAAATAAAACTAATGATAATGCGGTGAAAAACAAAATATTAGATGTTTTTACTGTAATACTCGCTCTTGTACGATCTCGTAAGTTTTTTAATGATGAATAAATTTTGGACATATTCTCTCTCTAATTGCTTTTAATATACTGAAATTATCATATGAAATTTAAAAATATAAATGTTAAATTCCATTAAAAGATTATTTTTTGATAAATTAATTAATCTTAATATTATAACATGAGTTTAATTTATTCGAAAATTCCGATTTCATACATAAAATTAATATAATTATAAAGATGAAATTATTAGGAATGGAAAAAACAAGATATCTCTTTAAATTTTATTACATAGGAGCGGATGAATATTTCGGCTCTCAACGTCAACCCAATTATTTAACCATTGAAGAATGCTTACTAACAGCATTACAAGAAAAGAACTATATACATGGAGCTAAGAAAGCGGGTTTTGAGGTAGCAAGTAGGACCGATAAGTTCGTTTCGGCTCGAGGTTCTACATTTTCTTTTATTACCGAAAAAATACCTATATTGATGGAAATAAATTCTGCTTTGCCAAAAAATATTGGCGTTTGGGCTTATTCAAAAGTTCCAACTGACTTTTATTCAAGATATAACGCATATTTTAGGCATTACAAATATATTTTGACATATCCTAAAGACGACTCCATGGTTAATCTTGAAGCGATGAAAAAGGTATGTAAAGCTCTAGAGGGACGACATAACTTTAAAAATTTTTCTAAGATAGGAAAAGAAAAAGTAAAAAACATCAGAGATATGATTTCGACATCAATTATTATAGAGGGGAATTTTATTATATTCGATTTTAAAAGCAGGGCTTTTCTAAGACAACAAATAAGACGAATGGTAACTAAGATTTTAGAAGTAGGATTTGGTAAAATCAGCTACGAAGAATTTATAGATTTATTTGACCCCTCCAAAGATATCTCTTATCAACCTGCTGATCCTTTTGGATTGATCTTGTGGGATATCAATTATGGTAATAATGTGAGTTTCGTAATCGATAATAAATCAAAAGAGAGAAGGGATAAATATTTTAGAGAGCAAGAGCAAAAATTCGCTTTAAAAAAAAAATTATTTAATTTCATGCAACATAACAATATTGGCTAATAACGCTTGTAATTGAATCTCTTCCGTACCTCCTTGGCTTAATCGGTATTCAGATTCAGCTAAGAGTTTAGAAAGCTCAATTTTCAGGTCTTCTGAAATTTGTAAGTCATAAATCTCTCGATGTATATTTTTAATAATATTAATACCCGACAAACCGTATTCTCTTATGATATCGTTAAGCAATTTCAAGGAAAATTGTAACTTCCCTTTAATTGCAGTATTTAAAATTTCTCTTATTTTATCTGATGGTACTTCGCCAGCAACACGAAAAACTATATCTTGATCGATTTTCTTTGAAATTGTACCACAAGATTGCAAGTAATTTATTGCTCTACGACAATCTCCCTTCGATACATCTACTAAAGCAATTAACCCATCTGGGGTTAGGCTCATTTGTTCTTGATTGGCGATAAATTTTACTCTCTCTTTAATGTCTTCTCTATTCAAAGAGGAGAATCTAAAAACAACGCATCTAGATTGGATTGGGGGAATAATTTTATTAGAATAGTTACAAATTAAAACCATCCTACAATTTTTAGTGTATTTTTCCATTGTTCTCCTTAGTGCTTGCTGAGCAGGCGCCGTCATATTGTCCGCCTCGTCTAAGATTAAAATTTTGAACGGTATGTCAGAAGGAGGTTTTGCTTTTGCAAAATCCTTAATGTAAGTTCTAATAACATCAATACCTCTTGCATCGCTTGCATTTAATTCCAAAAAAGTAGTATTAATCGCCATTTTTCTACCATACAGTTCCCTAACCATTGCTAGAGCAGAAGTTGTTTTCCCAGTACCTGCTGGACCCGCAAATATAAGGTGGGGCATCGATTTATCCTTAATAAATTGTTGTAAACGCTTTATAATCCCCTTTTGATTAACTACATCACCTAAAAGGCGAGGTCTATACTTTTCTACCCAAGGTTTGTTATCCGTTGACATTTAAACACTAAATCTAATAAAGGCTATAATAATATATAAAAAAATATTATTAAGAATTAAAGTTTCTTTATTTTATTTCAAAAATTTAATAAACAGAGTAGGAAATTTTAAAATGACAGACTTTAAAATTACAAATATTAAGTCTCGTTGGATTCTAGATTCGCGTGGAAATCCAACAGTTGAAACCGATGTTTATGTAGGTAAGATTTACGCAAGAGCTGCTGTTCCTTCAGGTGCGTCAACGGGCGTTTTAGAGGCCCTTGAATTGAGGGATGGAGGGACTGCTTTCTTAGGTAAACATGTAACTAAAGCAGTATCAAATGTTAACGATATTTTAGGGATAAAACTACAAGGTTTTGATGTTCGAGAACAAACCAATATTGACGAGGAGATGATTGCAATTGATGGCACGGAAAACAAAAGCAACTTAGGTGCCAATGCAATTCTTTCAGTGTCTTTAGCTGTTGCAAAGTTAGCCGCGCTTCTATCTGAGAAGCCATTATTCGCTCATCTCCATGAATTAGCATATAATAAGGCTCGAAAAGATTTCTTATTACCATTACCATGCTGCAATATTCTAAATGGGGGGGAACACGCGGGCAACGATTTATCGATACAAGAATTTATGATATTACCCGTAGGAGCACCAAATTTCGCTCAAGCTATCCAAAACGTCTCAGAGGTGTATCAAACATTAAAAAAATTATTAGCTAAAAAATATGGTCCTTCAGCAACTAATGTAGGCGATGAGGGTGGCTTCGCTCCTAACTTATCCTTAACTAAAGATGCCGTAGAGGTTATCATAGAAGCAATTGAGGAAGCGGGCTTTTCAATGGGAACTGATTTTTTCTTAGGTATGGATGCGGCTGCGAGTGAATTTTTTGAGGATGGTACGTACAACATTGACGGTAGGAAGTTAACTGAAGGGGAATTGTTGCAGTATTATCTTGACTTAATCAACGACTATCCATTCAAGTCAATAGAAGATCCATTTGACGAAAAAGCGTTTAGTGGTTTTGCCAATTTAACTGCAAAAGTCGATAAATCAATACAAATTGTAGATGATGACCTTACAGTTACTAATATAAAAATACTTGAAAAGGCAATTAAAGAAAAAGCGGGAAATGCGTTGTTATTAAAAGTAAACCAAATTGGTTCGCTAACTGAGGCAATAAATGCGGCAAAAATGGCTTTCAATAATGGATTTAATGTCATGGTATCCCATCGTTCGGGCGAAACTGAAGATCCCTTCATAGCAGATTTAGCAGTTGGACTTTGTACAGGACAATTAAAAACGGGCGCAACGGCAAGATCTGATCGAAATTGTAAATATAACCAGTTGTTAAGAATTGAGGAATTCTTAGGGGCAAATGCTAATTATCCTAAACATTTAGATTCTTGGAAAAAATTTCAATAATTAACTCTCTTTTTTTCTTTTAAATCTGTATATATTTACATTAATTAATTTAGTTTTTTGGTTGTGAAATTTGTATGTCTTATCAAGTCTCAAACGATAAGGTAATACGTAATTGATGCTCCAGTTTTTTGAGCTTACAAATTTAGATATAAATTTATGAACTTTTTCATTAGCTAAATGAATCGAATAAACTACATCCGAGAAAGCAAAGGCTTTTTGTAAAAAAAATCTATCTGCGGTTTTTTTTTGCACTCCAAAAGGAGGGTTCATAATTGTCGTAATATTTAACTCTTTAGGAAATAAATGTGTTGAGATTTCAAATCTATTAATGTCAGCGCAAACGGGTAAAATTACAGCTTCAAGGTCCAAAGCTTTAACATTTCCTTTTAAAACCTTTATCGCGTCAAAATCTATATCAATGCTTAAAACATACTTAGCTTGAAGGTACGCGCAAGCAATCGATAGTCTACCCGTTCCTGCACCAAGATCGAATATTAAGCGGTTCTTAATGTCGTTAAATTCAACTCCCGCAAAATATATGATGTCTACAGCACTATTCGCATCAGTGCAATATTGCTCTAACTCGATTTTGGGATTAGAAAATACTTCTGTTTGTTGAACTAACGATATTAAATCTTTTTTATTAATCTCAATCGCCTAAAATATCCACGCTATAATTTTATTAATGAAAATTTATGAAAAAACTTAATTGTTTTAATTAATTATAATTTAATAGGGAAATTAAAAGATTTTTGTTAATATTATGAAAGAATCAGCGAAAAATAAAGAAATCGTTCTTACGGGACAATATTTAGGTGTAGTAGAAGAATTTCTACCCGATAAACAGTCTACTTATGTAAAAGATGGTCAAATTATTGCATCCAAAACGGGAATAATCAATATTGATACGAATAAAAGATTAATAGAAGTAAGGAATTATCAAGAAGAAAATCGAAAAACAGTAAAGATTGGAGATCGAGTAATCGGAACGACACTGTTTTTAAGGCAGTATTCTGTGGGTCTTAATTTTCATACAATCAATGGAAAAGTTCATTTTAATAGTTCATATTTTGGAAATATTCATGTTTCCCAGATATCAAAAAAATACATCGAGAAGATCTCAGATGCTTTTCAAACTACCGATATTATTCGAGCAAAAGTAATCGAGCAGAATTATAACGAATATAAATTAAGCACCTCAGGAAGAAATTTTGGAGTTATTCATGCTGATTGCTTAATTTGTGGAACACCTCTTAAGAAGATCGGGCAAGATCGATTAAGATGTCCTAGATGTGGAAATCTTGAAAGCAGAAAATTAGCAGACGATTTCGGAAACGTGTCTGAAAACTTAAGATTTTAAAAAAGAACTATTTTTTAAAGGTTTTATTCTTGGGTAGCCGTGGTGGAAAAAAAGTAATACACTTCTATAACTCAAATGGGGATTTAAATAACACTATTAAATTTCTTGAAGAAGTTCAAAAAAAAATAAATTATCTTACCCTTAATTGTACAGTTGAAGAAAATTCAATAAAAATCTCTTTGTTTGGTCCTAAAGATCTCCAATATTTAGCAACTGAAAGATTAAAAGAGTTAGCTAATCGATATTTATAAAATTGCTTATCTTTTTAGTGTTTTAAAACCAAAAAACATTTATTTAATTCTATATTAGAGAAATTAGATTCACAGATTTTGGTAGAATATACGTGGCAAAAAAAAAAGTTGGACCAAAGGAAGAAGATAGCGCTCTTGAAGACGTTGAAGATGATGTATTTGACAAGGAAGATATAGATAGCCATTATCCCGATGTATCAGATGATTCTGTGAAAAAAGACGAGACACCTTCTGCAGAAACACTTGAGCAGACTGAAAAAGTTGAATCGGAAGAAGAATTAGAAGAAGAAGTAGAACAAGCTCCAGAACTACCAGAATATAAAATATTAAAATTAAATCTTATAAGTGGTCCAGGAGACAACGATTATACTTTATCCCTTGAAGGACAATCGCATGGTTTTTGCAATATCTTAGTAAAACATTTGTTAATGGTCGAAGGGGTTAAAGCTGCGGCTTATAAAATTACGGAAATAGCCATATCCCCTCCTCAGATTTTTATTAGACTCGAAGACGGATACAAATTAAAAGAAACCTTTTACAAAGGAGTAGACGCTTTGAGAAATGAAGTTGCTGAAACCCAGAAATTATTTAAAAAATTTATGTAATGAATCTTGTTTTCAGTTTTATGAAAACTTTATAAGAAATTACTGATCATCTATTCTTAATGGCATATAATTTTTTATTAAAAGATTTAAACCTTAATCTAACCCAAAGATCCATAGGAACTGATAAAGGGTTAGCTAAAATCGGTGATGGTATTGTTAATCTTACTTACTCGGTTGCTAAATCCATATATTTAACTCGTAATAAGAAAAATAATAAAATTATTCGAACGGGTAAGAAAGTAAGCAAAACAATTTTGGCAGAAGCTTTAAAAGACGCAAATATGAAAAGTTTTTCGAAAAACAGAGCAAACGCACACGATCTCGCAGATACCGTTGAAGCTATTATTGCTTACATCTGGTTTAGTGAAAAAATGACGATAAAGGAAATCATAGATTTCCTCTTTGATTCTCTTACTGGAGATTTATACTTAAGGCATATCGAAATAGAAAGCGCCAGAATTGCGTTCACAAAGCTCTTAAATCACATTAAAAAATTCTTACCTGAGAATTAAGCATGAAGGATTTTCCAATAACAATTGGATTTGATGATGCAAGATTTAACCTTAAATCACATTCTAAAACTACCGATTTAATAGGGATCGTCTGTCAAGGTGTTAGGATGGTAAATATGGTTAAAAAAGAAATAACAATTGATGGAAGCGACGCTACAGAAGTATTGATCGAACTCGCTAAACGAAACGAAAAACATATTCAATACATTGTAACTGACACAATTACTTTTGGTGGATTTAACATCATTGATTTAGAGGAGATTTACAGGCGAATAAACAAACCAATCGTAGCTATAACCGAAAAAAAAGTCGATCTCAACGCTGTCAAAAAAGCGATTGTTAAGAATTTTCCTAACTGCTATAAAGAAAAACTTCAAAACATAGTTAATGCTGGTAATTTATATGAAACATCTGTTGAAACGGCAGGTGGAAGCTCCAAAATTTATTTTCATTCTAAAGGGATTCAATTTTCTGAAGTAGAATCCTTGCTAAAAAAAATTTGCATCGATTCTAAAATACCTGAGCCAGTTCGACTAGCCCACATAATAGGAAATACGTTATAAAGCTTTCTGTATAATATATTTTAAAAAGTAGCTATTTCGTATTCTAAAATCTCTTTCATCCTTTCGCGCAACTCAGGTCTGATAGCAGACATTCCATACGTCTTTAGCCCTCCTAACTGCTTCTGAACTTCTTGAGCACTTAATCTACCTGGCAAGTCTTGTTTATTCGCGATAGCAATAATTTTAGTCCCTAAACTACGTTCAAACCTATCATAAATCTCCTTAGTTTGTTTTACATTTTTCTCTGTTGAATCGCATACTATAACGGCTAAACCAGCACCTTTCAAGAAATCCTGCCACATGAACTTAAACCTTTTTTGTCCGCCTAAATCCCATATTGAGCATTTTTTACCGCTCAAAATGGAGTCTTCTACTTCTAATCCCACCGTAGGAACTCTTTCCTTTTGAACTTCCCTTCCCTGTAATAAGGATAGAAGTGATGATTTTCCTACAGATTGCTCCCCTATCAAACATATCTTTTTCTTTGTAGAAAACAAAATTAACCCTTCCTAATCAAAAATTACCTTAATTAGAAAAGGCAAGCTATTGTTCAAAAAAGATAATAATATTCACATAATATGAAATTTTATAATCAGTTTAATCAGAAAAAAATCAAAAAATAAATAAAATTAGATATAAATAAAAAAATCAAAAAAAGGTTAAATCTTTATTCCTCTGCTTCCCCTGGCACTAGGTCTTTTACAATCCCAACACATGCCGTTCTACCCATATCTCTTACCGCAAACCTTCCAAGTTCGGGGAAATCTTCGTATTTTTCAATACAAAGTTTTTTAAGCGGTTGTAATTTGACGATCGCAGCTTCGTTTCTCTTGAGGAATTTCGGATTGTCTTCGATCACAGCACCAGTCTTCTGATCTAACTTTTTAATCAGTTCGGAGAACTTAGCAGCTACTTGAGCCGTATGAGCGTGAATAACGGGGGTATATCCTTGAGCTATTACTGTTGGATGCCAAATAACAATAATCTGTCCCGTCCAGTTCCCTTTTGGTGTAATTACCGTTGGAACATCGTTCGGATGACCCATGACATCGCCGCGCCCCACATCTGCCATTGAAATACCTCTAATGCTAAATCCGATATTATCACCGGGTTCTGCTTGAGGAATTTCCTCGTGATGCATTTCGATGCTTCTTATTTCGCCTTGAAAGCCCGTTGGCATGATTATAATTTTATCGTTTTTCTTTAATACGCCAGTTTCTACTCTTCCAACAGGAACGACTCCTGTACCCTTAATATTATAAGCGTCCTGGATAGGAACTCTTAGGGGTTTGTTAGTAGGTTTAGCAGGTATTTCAAAGTTGTCGATTGCCTCAAGTAAGGTTGGACCGTCATACCAAGATAGTTTATCGGTTTTCTCCGTTAAATTCTCGGCTTTTATACCCGAGACTGGAACGAATGGAATCTTCTTGACGGGGAAACCAATGCTTTTTAAAAGCTCAGAGGTCGCGTCTTTCACTTCGTTATAACGTGCTTCGCTATAATCGTAGACATCTGCTTTATTGACAGCAACGACTAATTGTTTAACACCTAAAGTCTGTGCTAAATAAGCGTGTTCTCGAGTTTGTCCATTTGCGGCAATACCAACTTCCATTTCACCTTTTTTTCCAGAAACTACTAAGATGGCGGCGTCCGCCTGAGAAGCTCCCGTAATCATGTTCTTTACGAAATCTGCGTGTCCAGGTGCGTCAATTATGGTAAAGTATTTTGTTTTTGTTTCAAACTTTCGAAACGCTAAATCGATGGTAATACCGCGTTGTCTTTCTTCTTTCAATCGGTCAAACACGTAAGCGTACGACCAAGACTCTCTATCGAATTCTTTCGCTAATTTTTCTAGTTCCCGCGCCTCTCTATCTGAAACAGCACCGCTTTTAATGAGCATGGCGCCCATTAGAGTGCTCTTCCCGTGATCTATGTGCCCAATTATTACGAGGTTTAAATGTTTTTTATCTGTAGGCATTTCTAATCAATTTCCTTTACTTATTATTTTATATGAAATTAACAAATATAATTTTAGATTAAATGATAACTACCTTAATGATGACTTAATATTTATTTTTTACTATAAATTAAAGTTATATTTCTGAGGGAAGCACTTGGTTAAAGTACTATGTCATAAATTCATTGTTCCTTTTTATTATCTAACCTTGTAAGGTATTCCCCTCTTAGATCGGAATATAATTCTCTTTTATTTTCTTTTAAAAGATCGAAAATTTGGTGAATTTCGATATGGAAATTGATTTTTTTCCCTTTGTTATTTACTATATGAGTTTTAACTTTTTCTTGTAGGAATTTTTCAAAAATTAGGTCAATATCGTAAATATCAAAGCGAGTTTCTCTAAAATAATCTAACAGGTGATGTAAGTAAAAAGCTTTTACATACAAGTTCTTATCGCTATATTTTTTTTCTAAATCTTTTTGAGGAAAGAACTTTAGTTGTTTGACGATCACGCTTTCGTCGTTGTTGCTAGGGTCGTTATTATTAGAATTAAACGCCCAAGTAATTCCGTAGTCGATGTTCCTATCTACGACATTCGCGATTAATTCGTCTATTCCCGCCATTTTTGCCCACTTATTATGAACGACCCAGTTAGGTATTTTTAGATCACTTAAGGAACAGTTTTATATTATATTTATGATATATTTGAAAAGTTAAGATAAAAAATTAAGCTTTTTTATCGAATAAGATAATAAAAGTAAAAAGTCATAATTTGTTAATTAACTATTATAAATCAAAATAATATTCAAAAAATCTGATATATATTATGGTAAAGAATAGAGATCCGTTTCCTCGAGAAGGAGCTTTTATTATGGGCCGTGTTGTTGACATTCAAAACCAATATATTTACGTGGATTTACCTGATTACGATGGCTTACCTTCAGAAGAATGCGCAAAAGGAATGATACATATTAGTGAGATTTCGAGTAGATGGGTTAAAAACATTAGGAGCATAGTGAGAATAAACCAAAGAATCGTATTAAGAGTTGTAAAAGTTGTTCCTGATAAAGGACAGATTGATTTATCTTTAAGACGAGTAAATTCTGCCCAAAAAGCTTTGATTGTAAAAGAACATAAATACGCTAATAAATACGTAAATTTACTACAGTTTTTGACGGAAACAGAGGGTATCGATATAAGCATGGACGAAGCGTACAAGCTCATTGGCTGGCCTATAAAAGAACAATTTGATTTTTACCAAGAAGCTGTTGAAGCTCTTAAAGAAGAAGGGGAAGAGATTTTGGACGATCTTGAAAACATTCCCGAAGATGTCAAACGAGCGTTCTTGAAAATTGTTGATGAGAATGTTGAGGTCTCCACAGTAAGCATAATTGGAAAGCTAAAACTTGTTAACACAAGTGGAGATGGCATAGACAAAATTAAAGATACTTTGAATGAGGTTGTAAATGTAATTGAAGCTCCAATGGAGACGAGAAAGTTAACTTTGTCTTATATCGGAGCACCGTTTTATAGATTAGAAATAGTCTCTAAAGATTATCTAGACGCAGAAAACATCCTATCAGATACACTAGAGGTTCTTGAGAACATATCATCACAAAATAACGGAAAATTTGAGTTTATACGAGATTAATACTTAAGTAAACAGAGATTTGTAATAAAGATGACAAAATACCTCCAAAAATGTAGCGGTTGCGGTAGATATGGATTGC
>Ga0209121_10004315_pt1 | contig 13325 bp, 11 predicted proteins | sample Cruoilmetagenom3_FD_187292 | JGI IMG/M metagenome (GOLD analysis project Ga0209121, IMG submission 187292) | Oil polluted marine microbial communities from Coal Oil Point, Santa Barbara, California, USA - Sample 3 (SPAdes) (version 2) | ecosystem: Environmental > Aquatic > Marine > Oil seeps ... | reverse complement strand
ATTTCTAGATTGCTTCGCTCGCAATGACAAAAGGAACCTTATTAGCTTGAAGACAGTATGACAGGCCTTATGATAGGTTGGGAAGTGATTATGTTCTAGAAGATAGTTCTATTTGAAACTGCAGAAAATGTCGCTGGGCAGAAAATATGAGGTCATAACCAATCCGCTAATGGGTCTTGCTTTTCTGGGCGCCGAGAGCTTGCAGTCTCTGACTTAGCTGCTCAAATTCCGCGTCCTTGGGCTGTTTACCTAACTCCAGTCCATAGCTGATAAAGAAGTCTAGAAAACTGCGCAACAGCTCTTTTGTCCCTTGCTGAAACTGGTGAAACTCTTCCCTGGTTACCAAATTGTTATCTCGGCTTTTTGCCTTCTCTTGTAGCAAGCTATCGATAATAAAGGCTACGAATTCAGAACGGCTCAGGTCGCCGCGATTATCATCTATCTTTTTCACCAGCTCAGCGTCTACAATTAGCATCCTTTTCTCAGACATGTGACTCTCCTATCATATCAACACTCCTTATTTTAGTATTGTATTACATAGATCTTCAGCGGTCTTACTCACCAAGCCTGAACCATTCCTGCCATACAGAAACAGTCTTCAATCAGTTTGTTCTCTGGCGTACTCTCCTAATATAAGCCATGGGACCCGTTGCCATTCCCGAAGTCGAGCATTTCTGTTATGACATCTATATTCTCGAGCAACTGCGCTCCCTTATCCGTGACCTGATAGGTAACCACGGGATTCCCTACCTCCACCCGGTTGACAAAGCCATGGCTTATCAGGAAGCCCAGATACTTCTGTATTTGGGCATAGCTCATATTAGCGCTGTACATAATCTCCGTCTTGCCAGCGCCATTTTCACCAACCCTCAGCATATCGGCTATTATCTCGATGTTGGACCGGCGCTTGTTCATTACCCCACCCTCCGTGACTATCGTCCTGCTACCATTTTACCACGGGGCTGCTGGGATTTGTCAATAGAACATAGTTCTAGCCTGCTTGATCAGCTTGAGTTCAATGGGAGCTGGCCAGCGATAGATAGGCCATGACAATCCGGCTAGAGCCTTGCGGCAGGTTTCCTATCGCCTGGTGACCAAGTAAAGTATGGCGATGAGCGCAGCCAGGATGGCCACTATGCCAATCACCAGCCATGCCCAGGACGTTGTCTGGGGAGGCGGTGATTGAACTGACCATTGTGGTGACTGTTGTGCTGGCGGTTGTGCTGGCTGTGGTTCTGTCATCACGGTAAAGGTGCCTATGGCGGGTTCACTGGGGGCAGGCTCAATTGCCCTTACCTGCCATAAATAGGTCTTGCCCCAGTCAAGCTCACCTGTGTATACGTATGCTGATACAGGCAGTTCCTCTCTAACTATCCCCTGGGCCCAATTGACGTCTTCGGCCAGGATAAACTCATAGCTTACCGTGTCGGGGAATCCTGTCCAGGAAAAAGCTGGCGACCTTGATACACCCCGGCTGCCATTCTCCGGAGCTACCAAGATAGGGGCAATATGCATTCCCCCTGTTGACGAGCAGGTTTCCACAGTAAACCTCATCGGCGGCGACCACTGGCTATGGACGGCTTCACCCTCAGTAGTGGCACAGCCTCTCACCTTCCAGTAATAAGTCTTGCCACAAACTAAGCGTAACGGTCCTTCACGTGAACACCAAGCAGGGCTGGTGGGGTTAGCGGGGGTTATCTTGTCTACTTTGGCTATCATGTAAGCAAACTCTTCATCCCTGGCTATCCACAGCTCGTACTCCTCGGTTGAAGATAATTCTCGCCAACGAAAGCAGAATATACTGGCCTGACAGGCACACGGGTCACATGGTATCAGTTCATCTATTGCTGGCGAGGTCGGCCAGGGCGCTTGTAAGACAAAGGTATCGGAGTAGACCCAGAGGCAGCCCCTATCGTTAGGAAAATCATAAGCTCGGCCATCAATTGCCCATAGGTCTATAGCTTCATCGCTTACTGCCTCCAGCGTGCCAGGTCTAAAGGTAAAGCCGCTGGCTAATCCAGCAGTAAGGCTATCCCAGTCGCTCTCACTGATGTTTTCCTGATGAGGAATTAGGGTGCGGACAATTCCTGCCCCATAAGCTCCGTAGAGTGCACCGCCCTGCTGAGCCAGGCCGTAAAAGCCGGTGTGTGGTGGGTTCAGTTCTCTCCAGAAGGTGCTGCCTTCAATGGTCCAGCGGTAAATTCCGCCGTCATCGCTAGCAGCATAAATCAATCGGTTGCTGTCAAAATCCTCATCCGGTATCACCCGCGTGTTGCCCACCTCAGGTAAAGCTTCGGTGAGATCAAAGGTGGCCCCACCATCGGCGGAATAGGCTATTTTGCCTCCACCATCTTCATCTTCAGCAACGAAGACCCAATCCTCGCCACTAATAGCCAGGGTATAACCTGAAATAAGCCCGGTATCTATGTCTGTTTGCCACTCCCAGGTGTCCTCCCTATCTTCTGAGCTGGCTTTGTTGACCAGATTGCCATCCAGAACATAGAGAAGCTCGTCGCTGGCTATGGCTAAATCGGTAATATTAGGGCACCGCCAGACTGACTCCCATGTCTGCCCTCTGTCCTGGGAGTAGCTGAGTTTATTGCTGTCTAGCACAGCGAAGAAGATAGCCTGATTACCCCTATCCTCAGGACTGGGTCTCAGAATTATGTCATCAGTTTCGCTATCAAAGCACCGCACCCTTTGCCAGATTTCTCCCGGAGGGTCGCTGGTGCTTCGCCACAGGCTATCGAAGCCGCCACCGGCTGTAGCGAGACAAAGTGTTTCGTAATCATAAAAAAAGGCATAGTCGCAGAGGCAGCCGATCTCGGTATCTATCAGGCTGAGCTGATTCCAGACATCACAATAATCCTTGCTTTGAGACAGGGCGCTTTCATCGTGAAGCTGGCCTTCCCACTTATCAGGGTCAGCCCAATCAGCGGCACTTTCCACAGAAGTTGTGCTTGTTCCGCAGTAGGCCGTCTTGCCGTTATAGCTCCACGCAAGTTGAGCATTGGCGCGGCCAGAGGTAAAACCGCCGGTGGGCGCTTTTGTCGGCTCTTCCCAGTCAGGGAGATCCTCTTCGGGGTTGGAGCAAAAGTAGACCACAGCGCTGGCTGAGCTTGCTTTAGCCGCTATCTCCCCTGCCAGAAGCCTTCCACTGCTGTAGGTGCCATAATAAGCAATGGAAGCTATGGCAACCTCGCTACCGTCGTTGACGTCCAGCCTGTAAATCTCGTTTTCTTCGATGCGATAAACATCGTCGGCTGTTGTATTCGAGCTATAAGCGGTGTAGACCACGCGTCTGCTAGCTCTGCTTCCTGAGTAGTTGGAGGGCAAGGCCAAATCAGACACGATGATTTCATTTTCTCCAGGTGAGTCCCCAGCCCGTTCAGCTACCTCCACCTTTGCGGGGTCGGTTACCTTCCAGGCCGTGGTATTTTCATCAGTATTCCTGGTACCGGTGCAGAGATAAGTATTATTAGTGTCACTGGCGATAGCTAACATAGTCTTGTCATCGTCATAATTAGGTGAAAAGCGAATTGAAGTCACGTCCATGCTCAGTCCCTGAGCTTGCCAGGCGGCAAAGGCCACGCGCCTTATCACCCAGACATCGCCATTGGTAATGCCATCCGGGTTTCTTGTCCCTATGGCAATATCATTATTGTCATATTCCGGGGAAATGGCGATGTCAGCAATGAGCAGACTAGAATCCCAGCCCGTGGCATCGGAAACGTGAGTATTTGTCCAGCTTTTCCCACCATCCTCCGAGACGTAAACTTCTTGCCTGTCATCGGTAGCCACAGCCACTAAATCGGGGTTATCCGGTGCCACAGCTATATCCCAGGCAGGCAGAGTGGCGCCTTCATCTTCAAGGGCTCGGCCCAAGTCGTCTGCCCAGGTAATGCCGCCATCGGTTGACTTATAGACCTTCTCATCGGGTATATCTATGGCATAGAAGGTCTCGCCATCAGAGCCAAGCGCAAAAGCATTGATTTCGCTGGGGCTGGCTATTACATAGCCTTCCTGACTGGGGGTATCCACAACGGACCACTTCAGTTCGTCTGGGCTAGCTGAAGCCAGGCTATTCCTGGCAATGGGGAATAGGTTGAAAGACCACAGGAGAGCCAGGCCCAAAAATAGAGCAAGAAACCTTTTCTTAGCCACTGTGACTATTGTCAGCTACTGCCCATCATGTTGTCAATACTAGGACTAAAAGCCTATCTAATTAGGACTAAAAGCCTATTTACCAAGATAGCCGATTATATTAGCATTTACCTATGCAACAGTTAAAACAAGGGCAAATTGAACAGCTCAAAAGCCAATTTATCCAGCGTCTTGAAAACCAAGGCTATGAAGTGGAGCAAAACGCTTCTTTCACAGGGAAGTCTGGAGGTGAGCACACCTTTGATATCCTAGCCCGCAGAGACGGCGGGCTGATTGCCTACACCGTCGCCGTAGACATTGCCCTAGGCGATGATGAGCAGCAGGTGTGCTTGGGTGCAGTCTTTGCCTTCGATGACAAGTGCTACGACTGCGGCATTAGAGACAAGGGCCTCATTGCTCTTCCCGGGCTTGACTCTGTGGCCAGCCGTTTTGCCCAAAACCAGAGAATAAGACTCTTCCAGGAGGAAAGCCTGAGGGCATTCTTAACCTCGCCGCTGCCTCCTGCACCAGCAAAGACGGGTCTTATTAGTTGGGACAGTAAGTCTCAACTTTTGCAGTATTTAGCTGAGTCTGGCTACAAGGTTGAACAGAACGCCAGAGCTAAGGGAAGGTCAGGAGCAGAATATACCTTTGACGCCCTTGCCTCCTGGGACGATGGCTTTGTAACTCACAGGCTGGGTATAAATGAGGTGCTTGAGGACCAAGTGGGCTTGAGTCAGGTATCCCTGTTTGATACCAAAGCTTATGATGCTGGAATCCAGGAGAAGGTGCTGTTGATCTCCGGGAAGCTCGCTCCTGAAGCTAGGCAGTTCGCTGAGCAACAAGGCATAAAAGTAATCGAACTTAAAATACGAGGAGCAATAGAAGGGGAAAAGGCCTCTGATCTTCAAAGTGCCGTCGAGAATTTGCTAACCGCAGTGCCCGAGGTGGAGCCCAAGAAAAGGCTGCTCAGGCGGATACCTCAGCCTGAAGTCTTAAAGGTAATCCCCGAAACCATGGCAAGAAGATTCATCTCCATGCCCATAGCCATTGTGGACAATGCCTTACAAGTAGGTATGGCAAACCCGGCTGATATCTTCGCTCTGGAAGCTTTGGCATTGCAGAGTAGGATGAGGATAGAACCCATAGCTGCCAGTGAAAAGGAAGTGCGGGAAGCTATTGATTTCAACTATAAAGGCTTCGGACAAATCGAAGAGCAAATATCCCGCATCCCCGGCGGTGCTGAGGCAATTGATGCCCAAGCCTTGATTGAAGCTGCCGAGGATACTCCGGTGGCTAGTGCCTTGCGCCTTATCATTGATGAGGCGGCTAAAGCCAGGGCCTCTGACATCCACATTGAGCCTGAAGAAGATGAACTAAGAATCCGCTATCGTATTGACGGTGCCCTCCGAGACGTTATGTCCTTGCCGTTAAAAATACATCTTCCCCTCACCTCAAGAATAAAGATAATGGCTGATATGAATATCGCCGACCATCTCCGCGCTCAGGACGGGCAATTTTCCACTGAAGCCAAAGGCAGGCCTATAGATATCCGCGTAGCTACTTCTCCCACCATCCACGGGGAGATAGCAGTCTTACGCCTCCTGGATAAGTCGTTGGGCATCATAGATTTACCCGAGTTAGGTTTTTCTCCTGAAGCTTTAGCTAAATATGAGAATATGCTCAAGGTTCCCTTCGGCATGCTTTTAATCAGCGGCCCTACGGGGGCGGGCAAAACTACCACACTCTATGCCTCGGTCAATAAGCTGGATAAAATATCCCGCAACATCGTCACTATTGAGGACCCGGTGGAATACCGCTTTGCTAACATGAATCAGATCCAGGTTAACCCCAGGGCAGGAGTTACCTTCGCCAATGGCTTGAGGTCTATATTGCGTCTTGACCCCGATATTATAATGGTAGGTGAGATTCGCGATGCTGAGACGGCCAAAATAGCTATTCAGGCAGCTTTAACAGGACACTTAGTCCTCTCTTCCATCCATGCCAATGATGCCATTGGAGTCATCTTTCGCCTTCTCGACCTGGGTATAGAGCCTTTTCTGGTATCATCGGCGGTCACCGGTGTGGTGGCTCAGCGCATGGTGCGCCGCATCTGTCCCGATTGTTGTGACTACAAAGAAGCCCCTTTGATGGAGCAATTAGCTTATGCCAAGGAAACGGGGGAAGAACGAACTGAGTTCCTCTATGGCACCGGCTGCGAGCTATGTAGCTATACTGGATACCGAGGCAGGACAGGGCTTTTCGAAGTCCTGCCCCTGAGCGACAAGATAAGGATGCAGGTACTGAAAGGCGCCAGCACCGCTGAGGTTCGGCAGCAGGCAATTGCTGAGGGCCTGGTGCCGCTGATTAAAGATGGCATGCTTAAAGTAAAAGCAGCCATTACCACCCCATCTGAAGTGTTGCGCAACGCCTACTTCATAGAGTAGCCATGGACTATGAATATGTAGCTGCCACCGAGGATAACAGAGCGGTCAAAGGCAAGCTTTCCGCTGCCAGCGAAAAGTCAGCCGCTGACTTGCTCTCCTATGCGGGCTACCGGGTGCTCAGTCTCAAAGAGGTCGTGCCCTTTGTGCAGCCTGGCAAATTGACTTCTGGACTCTTCCCAATAAAACCCATTGAAATAGTGATGTTTTCCCGGCAGCTAGCTTTGCTGCTGGAATCGGGCACTGACGTAATTACCTCGCTGGGATTGTTGCAAAGCCAGGTAACCAACCGCAGTCTGAAAAAAATAATCGCTGAAGTGGTTTCCGATGTTCGTAACGGTAGCCCGCTATCGGAGGCTATCAGCAAGCACCCCCGAGCTTTCTCCGCACTTTATCATCGGCTGATTTCCGTGGGAGAGCGAACGGGAAGTCTCGAGATAGTATTGAGGCGAGCCGCCGATTATATTGAGAGAAGTGCGATCACCAGAAAAAGCGTAAAGAATGCCATGATCTATCCGGTTATCCTGGTTGTTGCCACCATGGCGGTCATCGGGCTCATGGTCGGTTTTGTTTTGCCTGCCTTCGCCGACTTCTATGCTTCGTTTGGCGCTGAATTGCCGGCACCAACCCGGGCGCTGCTGGCTTTCACCGACTGGTCGCAACGCTATGGCCTGTGGGTGCTTTCGGGGATGGCCGCTGCTGTAGTTGTCGGATTCATCTACGCCAGGACGCCGGCAGGCAAGTATCAGTGGAGCAAACTGATGCTCAGTCTGCCCCGCATCGGGCGCATCAACTTGCTCAACGAGCTTTCCCGCTGCTGCCGCAGTATGTCACTGTTGTACCGGAGCGGCCTGCCCCTGCCCGACATAATGACTCTGGTCATCCAGGGTAGCGGCAACAAGGCTATGTCGCGGGCACTGACTGGAGTCCAGCGGAGCATGGTTGCCGGGCAGGGTCTCTCCGGTCCTATGGGACAGAACGGCCTGTTCCTGCCGCTGATGGTGCAGATGACCGCGGTGGGAGAGGAGACCGGTAATCTTGATAACACATTGGACACGGTGGCTGAGAGCTGTGAGGCTGAGTCTGATGATAAGACCAGGGCGATGATTGCCCTTATTACTCCGGCCATGACGATCATTATCGGCGGAATAATCGGCTTTATCGCTGTATCACTGCTGGCCGCCATGTATTCCATTTATGGCCAGCTGGGAGTTTGAACTGGATTATGTGGGAAAACAAGGGCGTTCGATTCGGGCATAAAGGTATGAGTGGTATTGAGGTGATAGTCGCCCTGGGGATTCTGGGTCTGGTGGCTGTCGTCTTCCTGGGTGGCCTGTCCACTGCGCTGAAAGGCAGCTACCTCGCCGATGAGAAGTCGGTGGCCGAGAGCCTGGCCCGGAGCGAAATGGAGTACGTTAAGAGCCAGGAGTATTCTACTGATGCGTGGTCTTACAGTGTCGACACCTCTGGCTCCAGCTCCGCGGCTGTGCCCTCCTGGTTTGATTCCAGTCATGCTCTTTCCAGTGAATATGGTGGCTATTCCGTGGAGGTCGGAGCTGAGGACTTTGACGCCGATGAAGATGGCGATGCTGATGCCGATGATGAGGGCATTCGCCGGATAACCGCCGTCGTGAAGCATAATAGTGAAGAGGTATTTGTATTGGCGAGCTACAAGGTAGACCGATGAAACTGGCGGAGCGTTGGCTGCTGGATAGACTGGAGAGAAGCCAGCAGGGCCTCAGTCTTATTGAGCTGTTGCTGGTGCTTGCGCTGACCGGCATTATTGGTGCTGTGGCCACTATGAGCATAAGTCAGGTGTTCACCACTGCCGCCATCAGCAATGACCAGAACACAGCAATAAATCAGGTGCGTAATGCCGGTCACTGGATTAGCCGGGACGTGCAAATGGCTCAAAGCGTGACTCCCGACTCAGGAGACTCGGGGTTTCCTCTCAGCTTAAAATGGCTCGATTATGATGGTGATGAGCATTGGGTTGTTTATATCTTGGTAGGTGGCGAGCTTAATCGAGAGCATTACACTAATTATGACCCGGTTACTAACCCTGACCCTGATGCTACTACTTTTGTCGCTCAATTGATAGACCTTAACCCGGCAACGACTAATTGTGACTTTACCGATGGAGTGTTCACTGTGACCATCACCGCTGAGGTAAATGGCAAATCGGAGACGAGAACATTTGAGGTTAAACCTCGGCCTGATTGAAGCCTGAAAGGTAATAATGATAGGGATAGCAGAACGGACGTTGAGAAAGGTAACCAAAGGACAGAAAGGGCAAGCGCTGGCCATAGTCCTGGTGCTGCTGGGCGTGGGCGGCATGCTCCTTATACCGACTCTCGGCCTTGGTTTCAGCACTTTGAAGGGGCACCAGGCGGTAGAGTGGAAGGAGCTGGAGTTCTATGCCGCCGATTCCGGCGTTGAAGACTCCCTGTACTGGCTGCTAAAAGGCAGACCAGCAGAGGGGCCCTGGGCTGGCTGGGACGAAGACGCTGGCTCTGGAGAAAGGCAGGCTTACACTATTAACGGCAGGACCGTGAATGTCAGTGTACAGAGGTTGCCTGAGGCCAATACTTACAAGATTACCTCTGAGGCAGTGACCGCCAGCGGTAAGACAACGGTGCTATCTACCGTGTGGGCGATTACTTATTTCCCGGGTGGTCAGGTATTTGACAATCAGGATCCTCCTCCCGAAGGAGATATCTGGGTTGATGGCGATGCCACCATCGGTGGTAACATCGAAGTCAGCGGCAATTTCATTGCCACCGGCAGCGTCACCAATATGAATCACGCCACAATCACTGGCGATCTGCTTATTCTGGGCGACATTACGCTGGACAACAACTGTGAAATCTATGGCACTGTATGTTGTGGGGGGGACATGACGTTGGGGAACGGTTGTACTATCTACGGTGATATTCACCTCCTGGGCGAGGATTGCAGTGTTACACTGACGGAGAGTGGCGCTGAGATCGAAGGCAACATCTGGGCTGACGGGAATCTGACTATTGACATTGATGCGAATGCCCAAATAGTAGGTAGTAGCTATACCCCTGGTGATACATATGACGAACCTACCGGGAATACTGTTATCTATTTGTGGAACCCGAATGCCCGAATAACAGGTGATGTCTATGCCATTGGGAGTATCACCATACTGAAAGACAATGGTACACTCCCGCCAGAGCGCAGGCATGCCTCGTACAGCGGCCCGGACCCCTTTGATTGTCCAGGCTGCCCCGGTTTTCCGGACAGGAAAGCGAGTATCTATACCTACAGATAACCTAGCTGGCACAGAGTATGATGAATAAGGCAGGCAGCAAATGGCGAAGTCAGTGAAGCTAAGCAAAGCAACTCGGTGGGTTCTGACTATTAGCATTCTGGCCATGCTGCTCATCACCGCTGGTGTGGTTTACAGCCGGCAGAAGGCCGAGCAGAGCGAGCTGAGCGCGAGGATTGCCCAGGCCCAGTGGAAGCTGGTTGACTATGAACTGCCGCCGCCAGCCGACAAGGGAAAGCTGGAAAGGAGGCTGGCTGAAGCCAATGCCAGCATCAGCGAGCTCCAGAATGAGTTCAGGCGCTACACTGAGTCCATAGAAATCAGTGAGGCGCTGGTTGAAGCCGCTGAAAAGAGCGGCGTCACCATAACGAGGCTTGGGTCTTCAAGCCGGGCGAGTGAGGTGATAAATGGCATTCCCTATCGTGCGTTCGGGCTGACGGTCTGTGCTGAAAGCGGACTGCTGCCCTCGCTGATAAATTTCAGCACGAAGATAAGCGAGGCTTTTCCGACTGCCAGCATAGAGTCGGTGGCAGTGCATGTTGGCGAGGACAATAAGGCGACAATCGACCTAGGATTGAAAATCTATATCTACGAATAGACGAGATGGCTAAAGGAGCGACCAGCGTATATATTGATGACTCGGGCATCCGGGTGCTGTCGGCCAAAGGCAGGCGGGTGCGAAAGTGGGCCAGCATGCCTTTAGAGCCGGGCCTGGTGAAACACGGTGTCATCCTGAATCAAGATGAGGTGGCGGCTGCGGTCAGGAGACTGTGGCGGGACAAGAAGATAGGCACCGGGAAGGTGGTTGCCGGCATCAGCGGCATCAATTGCCTTTACCGCTGGCTGACTCTGCCCGAGCTGCCCAGCTCTCTGCTTGCTGAGGCAGTGCGGAGAGAGGCGGACAGAGTCCTGGGAGTCCCTATTGAGGAGCTTTATACCTTCTGGCAGGTCTTCCCCTCAGTGAAAGGGGAAACGTCGATTTATCTGGCAGCTGCGCCGAAGAATTGCGTGGATACCCTTATCTTAACGCTGCGCAAGGCAGGGTTGAACCCCTACGTGATGGACCTGAGGACGACGGCACTGGCCAGGACCACCACTGAGCCCACTGCCATTATCATCGACCTGCAGCCAGAAAACTTCGACATTGTGGTCAAGGTGAATGGGATCCCGGAGGTAATGCGCAGTGTGCCTTTGTCCGGGGAGGTGCCGCTTGAAGAGAAAGTCTCCAGCATCAGGGAGGAGTTCGACAGGGCGATTACTTTCTATAACTCCAGCCATGTCAATAAGCCAATCGAGCCTACTGTGCCGCTGTTCGTTTCCGGGGAGCTTGCCGGGTGGGAGGATACCTGGAAGCTGATAACGGGAAGGTGGGAACATCCGGTCCAGGCATTGCCTGCGGCAATGGAGGCCAGCGAAGGCTTGCCGGCCTGCCAGTACGCCACCAATATCGGCCTGGTGCTTAAGGAGGTAGCCGGCAATGATGCCATTGCCTATTCCCGAGTCAAATTCAATGCTCTGCCTGAGGCTTATCGGCCCAAGCGGACGCCTGTATCCCAGCTCCTGTTCCCGCCTGTTCTGATAGTTGGCATTGCCCTGGTGGCTTATATGGCCTATCTGAGCATCAATGCCGTGTCTTACACCAGTGCGTTGCGTGCTGAATGGGCCAGCATAAGCCAGATAGTGGTCTCCAGGCAGGCTGAGGCACAGGCTCAGGCGAGGGCTCAGACCGAGGAGATAGAAGCCCTTACCGAGCAGGTCTCATCGCGGGAAGAGACTGCCGATGCTTTCACCACCACCTTTCGCCAGTTTGCAGCCGGTAGAGATGAAATCAACGGAGATTTAGGCCAGATAAACGAGCTGCCTGGAACAATAGATTTGCTGAAAGTCAGTGGCAATACCGAGGCCATGACAGTAACCGGCCGGGGTGCTGATGCATTGGCTGTGTTCAGGTACGCCAGGCAGCTAAGGGCCAGCGGCCGGTTTGGCTTGCTGGTCATCACTGATATGCACCAGGAAGAGCTTCAGACGGGGTTCACACTGCTGCTGACCGATGGTGTAGAGTAAACGTGGTACGAAAATCTGGCTGTAGTTATGACCAAAGGGCTATTGTATTCTGGGTAAGCGGGGGTTTAACATAAGACCGTAATGGTAGATATCATAGAGTTGCTCCGGGAGTCGAGCAGGAAGAATGCCTCAGATTTGCATCTGGTGGTTGGTTCGCCACCTCTGGTCCGCATAGACGGCTCGCTGGCAATGCTGGACGGAGTGGGGGCCTTGATGCCTGAGGAAGTAAGCGAAGCTTTCGTCCAGCTAACTACACCGGAACAGAGGGAAGAGTTCCACCGCAGTCTGGAGCTTGATTTTGGCTATACTCTGTCCGGGGTGGGCCGAATTCGCTGCAATGTGGCCCAGCAAAGGGGAGCTATCAGCTTTGCCCTGCGTCTTTTGCCACCTGTAATTCCTACCATAGACGAATTGGAGTTACCCCGAATATGCAAGGAATTAGCCTTAAGACCCAGAGGGTTGGTGATAGTCTCTGGACCCACCGGAAGTGGCAAAACCACCACTCTGGCAGCCATGATACATCACCTCAATGAGAACAGAAGCTGTCACGTAGTGACTATCGAAGACCCCATCGAATATACTTATCCTAACATCAAGGCAGCCATCACTCAGCGTGAGCTGGGCACCGACACCCTGTCCTTTGGTGAAGCGTTGAAACATGTACTCAGGCAGGACCCTGATGTCATCCTGGTTGGTGAGATGAGGGACCTGGAGACGGCGGCGGCTGCGCTTACCGTGGCGGAGACGGGGCATCTGGTCCTGACCACCGGCCATGCTCCTGGCGCAGCCCATGCTATGGAAAGAGTTATAGACCTGTTCCCTCCGGACCAGCGCTATTTAGCCCAGGCGAGGCTGGCCTCGCTGCTCATCGGCGTGCTGTGCCAGACGCTGGTGCCGCGGGCCAACGGGCCAGGGAGAATAGCCGCTGTGGAGATAATGCTGGGCAGCTCAGCGGTTAGAAATCTTATCCGGGAAGGCAAAATCCACCAGCTCCATAATGTCATCCGCACCAGTAACCAGGACGGCATGATGACCCTGGACCAATCCCTGGCCAGCCTTTATCTCAATGGAGTCATAAGCGGTGAGAGTGTAATCCGGTTCTGCCATGACAAGGATGAGGTAGAGGACATCATCGGCAACGTGCCGTCCCTCGCCAGATAAGGGGAGGTGACGGGCGGGCCTCCCTTTTCCTTCGTCCCTCGCCAACTAAGGGGTGGATTGATTGCTCCTCGCCAACCAACCTCATCATTGCCAGCCCTTTCCTGCCTGTCATTGCGAGCGTAGTTGCCCAATTTTTGCCCCAAGGGGCAAAACCAATTGAATCTAGTTATCTATTTTCCGCTTGCGTTTCGCCTACGGCGAAATATTTGGCACAAGTG
>Ga0209121_10004314_pt1 | contig 13326 bp, 11 predicted proteins | sample Cruoilmetagenom3_FD_187292 | JGI IMG/M metagenome (GOLD analysis project Ga0209121, IMG submission 187292) | Oil polluted marine microbial communities from Coal Oil Point, Santa Barbara, California, USA - Sample 3 (SPAdes) (version 2) | ecosystem: Environmental > Aquatic > Marine > Oil seeps ... | reverse complement strand
TAATATGGCTACGGCATCATCTGAGGCGGTATCAGTATCAATCCAAAAATTACGCATTTGTTTCTCTCCTCTCTTTTCTTAGCCGATATCCTTTGTTAAGCGTTCCTTGATTAGATCAAGCACTCCCACCGCTTCCACGCCCATGCATACCTCAACTTCAGGTCGGCTTTCCCATTGGTTATGCCAATCAGCAATTGTCTGGCCCTTGCAGCGCCCCTCTATTTCCACAAAAACGGATACGGATTCTGTTTGAAATAGATCTGGATTCAGCAAATAAGCTATTACTGAAGGGTCATGAGTATGAATGTCTCCTCCCGCGCCAAAGAGAGAGTCGTGAAATCGTTGATAAAAAGGAAGAATGCGCTGCATCAGGTTGCTAACAGGATTGTTGGCTTTATATATTTCCTCCAAAAAGTTAGGTGTCATCACAACCTGTTGAGTAACATCAAGACCAACCATAACAAGCGGCCATCCCGCGCGCATTACTATATCCGCCGCGTGGGGATCATGATAAATATTCGCTTCTGCTGTGGGCGAAATGTTTCCGGGCCTTGAAACCGCTCCACCCATTAACACAACTTTCTTGGTCAAATTCACAATCGTGGGATCGATTTTCAAGGCCAAAGCAATGTTTGTCAGGGGTCCTATTGGCACCAGGGTAACTTCGTCCGGATAAGTATGAACCATTTCAATAATAAATTCCGCAGCAGATTTTTTAATAACTTTCCCTTTTGTCGGAGATGGATTCGTATTTCCCATGCCATCCTCGCCATGCACCATAGTGCCCAGACTTTCCAGCGGCATTACAAGCGGCACATCGCTCCCGCGTGACACAGGAATTGAATCATACTCCTCAAGTTCAACCAGGCGTAGAGCGTTTTGAGCGGTGACCTCCCCATACGTATTGCCAAAAACACTTGTTAATCCCAGCACTTCCAGTTCCGGTGAACGCAAAGCTATCGAAATAGCGATCACATCATCAACCCCAGGATCTGTATCAATAATTATCTTCTGCGGCATTGTCCCTCCTTACCTTGAATCACCCAGCATACGTAGCAGCACACGCCGTGAGCGGGGGCCGTCAAACTCAAAGAATAGTATGCTCTGTGATCCGCCCAGTATTAGTTCACTATTTTCTACAATTAATGAAAGGCTGTTTCCAATTAATACAGACTTAATATGGCCGGCTGCATCTGCTGGAGTATCATAGGTATGATTAAAATCAACTCGCGTAGGTACCAGCCGATGTGTTTCCGAGACAATATCTTTAAGCGTCATTTCATCCATAGCTGAATTGATCGTTATCCCTGCTGTTGTGTGTGGGACAAAAACCACACAAATTCCTTCTTTGATATTACTGTTGCTGACAGCTTGTTTGATTTCTTCCGTAATGTTAACAAGGCATTCACTTTCTTCTGTATTTATTTTAATTTCTGTGTACATTTTCACCACATTTCTTGTTTGAATTTGAATAACTTTTAAATTTTATATTTTTTCATAACCTTCAAAATCAGCGAACAGCACATGCATATATTCCTATATTAATGTGAATCAACTTTTCCCCTTATTGGATACTTTATGCGTAGTAAAAAGGTAACCATAGCAAGAGCAAGTGTTGTTAATAGAAATGCTATCAACCATTTCCCAAATCAGTGATCACTTCTTCTATACCATTACGCAGGACCGCTGCTGATTCACTTTGCATTGATCTTAAGAAATCCAACACACCTTGTTTATCAGGCAGAGAAAAACCAGCACCATAAACTGAAGCGGCAAGTGCACCAAGCGCGCTTGCCAGTGCAGCGGAAGCATGCAAACTCAACCCGTGTGTCCAGCCATATAATAAACCCGCGGTAAACGAATCTCCCGCACCCGTAGTATCAACAGCATCAACATGAAAAGACGGGCAGTAAAATTGGTCTTTCTCATCAGCTACAAAGCTACCTTTCTCACCCAGCTTGATCGCCGCAAGTCGAACGCCTGAAGACAGTAATGAATCGGTAGCTTCTTCCGGCGATGTAGAACCAAGCAGTACAGAGATTTCCTGGGGACCGCTAATGCAGAAGGTGAGTTCGCGTAAAAGACGACGCAGGTCTTTCGGATTCTGAACAGCTGGCTCAAGACCTGTATCTAAACTAATTTGAACATCATGATTTTTCGCAATTTCTACTGCGCGCCAGACAGCATCCTTCTGCGGAGACTCCAGCAGCGCATAACCTGAAATATGCAGTATGGCGGCATTATTGAAAGCATTCTCATCAATATCTTGTATTTCTAACTGGGTGTTTGCTCCGCGGTGGGAAAACATCGTTCTTTCCCCATCAGGAGTAACGATGACAAAAGTAAGACCGGTTGTGCTTTCCGTTTTGACATGAACATACTTTTGATTAACGTTGGTTTGTGCTAATTTTCGTGCAATCTGTTCAGACCAAACATCTTTTCCAACACAACCCAGCAGCCCCGTCCGTTGTCCCAAATTATCGAGAACAATAGCGGAATTAACAACCGCCCCCCCTATTTCCACTGCCACAGTTTCTGTTAGTCCATCTCGACCCGGGATCGGGAATTCAGAAACCGGCCAAATAGTATCAATATTGATATCGCCCAGCATCAGAATTTCTCTGCTGCTCATGCGTTCAACACTCCGTCTTCATCTGTCTTCTCAGTAGAAAGAACTGCACTAATGAAAGCTGCTATTTTTTTTAAATCCTTTTCCACTTGACTTCCGGCAACATTCGTTGATGTATTGCTGTCCACCCCCCAGGGATTTATCTCACGAATTGCAGCGCCAACATTATCCGCTGTTAAGCCGCCAGCTAAAATGACGGGTATAGGCACAGCTTCAACTATCCTTTTGCTGATATTCCAATCATGAGTAAAACCAGTGGCGCCAACCCCTGGAAAGTCCTTTCTCTTGGTATCCAACAAAAGTAAATCACTTACCCCAGCGAATTGCTGAGAAAGTACAATGCTTTGTTCATCTTCCACTGGAATGGCTTTCATTAAACGGATATCCGCATCCAGGTGGGAGTGCAGTTCCCGCATCGCTTCAACACCCACAAGATCCACGTCCGAGGAAACATGAATAATATCCGGCTTAACTTCAGATGCCATACGCAGGATCTCTTCTACATCTTCCGACATAGTTAAAGCGACAGATGTGGCTCGTGGTGGTAGTGAAACAGCAATCTCTCGCGCTTCACTAAAGCTTAATTCACCCGGGACAATCCCATATCGGCCAGCAACAAATCCAATATTGTTCACACCGAGTTCTACTGCTTCAGCCGCAGTTTCTGGATCTGTGAAGGCATAAATTTGGATAATCATGAATCTTACTGGTCAATATCCTTTCTGAAATCACCGTTAGATTATCGTTGTATTGATACACAAATCCCTAATAACTCTGCGCAACACGACAAATAAAAAATACTTGATAGATATTCTATGCTTATGTTATATCAAATCGCCTGGCTAAAGACCGGCACTGAATTTCATAAGATTAAGCATTGTTGTTATTATTTACTTTCGCTAGTTCACGCTCTTGGAAACGCTTTGTTTGCTCTGTAATCTGTGCCTTTCTGCGGAGTGCATATATTACAAGAGCAAGGATCGTAATGACATAGGGAATCATCTGTACCCATTGTGATGGAATATCCAATGTCCCAAATTGATTGGAAAGCGCGTCTGCAGCCCCAAAAAGGATTGCTGCCAGGAAGGTTCCCCATGGCCTTCTGCCGCCAAGATATACCGCTGCCAACGCGATGAATCCACGCCCGGCTGTCATCTCACGCTGAAAAAGAGATAGGTAAGCCATCGATAGATTCAAACCACCCAGTGAAGCGAGAAACCCGCTTATTAATATAGACGTGAATTTTATTGACCTGACAGGTATACCTAATGACGTGGCTGCAGTTGGATTTTCACCCACAGCTCTCAAATGAATACCAAATTTAGTGTTGTAGAGCATTATATAAGTTAGGAAAGTGAGAACAATAGCAGCATAAACAAAGATATTGTGCCCTGAAAGAATTGTTCCAAAAAAGGGAATATCCTTTATGAAAGGAATCTCCACAACAGGCACCATTCCACTCGCCAAAGTTGAAGAGTTACCTTTATCACCAGTCAGGATATATAGTAAAAATATCGTTCCGCCAGTTGCCATGATATTAAGTGCAATTCCAGCCAAAATAATATCTGTTTCCAGATAAAGGTGGAAATACGCAAGGATTGCCGAGAATAAAACGCCTGCGGCAATCCCCGCCAGAACACCCAGCCAAATATTTTGTGTGAAAGCAGAAACGACAACGCCGGTGAACGCAGAAGTGAGCATGATCCCCTCAAGGGCGATATTTATTGCTCCTGCAAGTTCAGTAATTAAGCCCCCGAGCGCGGGAAGGATCAGCGGTGTACTGATCCGCATAATGCTGGCGAGGAACATTGCGCTAAAAATGCCTTTTAAAACCAGATCAAACTTCATGAGAACCTCCATCAGAAGGAGCTAATTTTTCCATGTGTGTATTATTTTCCTTCCTCATTTCTATCCTTTTCTGTATCGTCGGCAGGAATCGCTCAGCGGTAACAAACAGAATAATAAGAGCCTGGATAACAAAAACCATTTCCCGTGACATATCTGATGCCCGTTCCATCACATTTGCTCCAGCGCGGAGGTAGCCGTATGCCAATCCTGTAAAAGGTATGAGAAGCGGATTATTACGGGCTAAAATAGACACAACAATTCCTTCAAAACCCATACCCACCGATATATTTGCGATAAGTTTGGTGTGGATGCCCATTGTCAAATGTGCACCAGCCAGGCCGCCAAAAATTCCACTGATTGCGAAGACAAGGATAATTGTTCTCTTAGTATTGATGCCTCCATAACGAGCGAATTTGATATTAGCGCCTATCATTCGCAGTTTATACCCAAATGGTGTCCGGTAAATCAAGTAGTAAGCCGCAATTACAGCAATTATTAAGATATACAACATAATAGTAATATTTGTTTTGTCGGAAAATAATGTATAGACACCTTTAAGGAATGGCAGGTTGGGGATAAAAGACATTAAGGTTCCTTCTTTTGGAAAAAAATCAGAAGAGTTGTAACCAGCATCCGGCGGTTTAATATGAAATATTAAGAAATAATCATACAATTTTAAAGCAATTGCATTCAGCATTAATGTGGATACAATCTCGTTCGCATCTAAGTACGCTTTTAAATACCCCGGGATCCACCCCCAAATGAAACCGGCAACCATCGCAGCTATTATTGCCAGAGGAATTCTGAGGATAGCCGGGAGTGGAACAAAAAGGGCTATTGAACCTGAGACCAGTGCCCCTAATAGCAGCTGTCCTTCAGTGCCCATACTGAATAAATTTGCCTTGAAGGCAATCGCAACTGACAAACCAACAAAAATCAAAGTGATTGATTCTTCGATCCAATCTCCGAAACGATTGAATTTACTCACTGGACCCAATAAAAATGCCTTGTAAGCTCCCAGGGGATCTTCCGACACGAACAGAGTAACTATAAAACCAAGGAGAAGAGCGCTGCTAACAGCAATTAATACACGTAAACCCTCCCGAACTGCGGGATTAGAGAAGAATTTTCTCATAACAAAGCCTCCATCTCTTTTTTTGACTGCCGTTTAACTCCTAACATGTAATAACCCAATTCTTCCTCCTCGACTGTGGAGGCATCAGGGAAAACGCCGGTTATCTCACCCTCAAACATAGTAATAATGCGGTCGGAGAGGTCCATTACTTCAGCCAGATCTGCAGAAACTAATAAAACGGCAGCGCCATCTGTTCGTTTCTTAACAAGCTGCTCACGGATAAACTCCGTAGCACCAACATCTATCCCCCTCGTTGGTTGAGCGGCTATCAATATTTTAGGCGAGGAAGAGAATTCACGCGCAACAACTACCTTCTGCATATTTCCACCGGAAAGGGAAGATACCGGCAGCTGCCCATTAGGGGTAAGGATACCAAATTCTTTAATCATATCCTCCCCATTCTTTTCAATCTCTTCATAGTCAATTAATAAACCTTTCCGGATAGGAGGTTCGAAAAAGCGATCAACAATCAAATTGTCATCAATAGATACGTCCACCGCTAATCCGTTAGTCAAGCGGTCTTCGGGAATATGTGCGACACCTGCCATCCGCACTTCACGGGGAGTTTTCCCTGTTACTACCTTTTCCCCTATTGTTGCCCACCCAGCAGCAGGAACACGTAAACCGGTCAGGACTTCCACTAATTCCGTTTGACCGTTACCTTCAACTCCCGCAATGCCTAAAATCTCACCTGCATATAGATTAAATGAGACATCCCGCAGCATAGGGCGACCTGTATCAGAGACAAAAGAGAGGTCCCTAATAGACATCATGTTTTTACCGCGTTTCATTGCGTTCTTGTGAATATCTAAAAATACTTCTCGCCCTACCATCATGCGCGCCAGGCCTTTCCGGGTAGCTTCAGAAGTGAGCATCGTTCCCATAATTTTTCCATTACGCATTACAGTAACCCGGTCTGATATTTCTTTTACCTCACGCAATTTGTGAGTAATAAAAATGATCGTTTTCCCTTGTTCTACCAAAACACGGACTGCTTTAAATAAGTCCTTTATCTCCTGAGGTGTCAGCACAGCGGTTGGTTCATCCAGTATCAATATCTCTGCGCCTAAATATAATATTTTCAGGATTTCAATCCTCTGGCGCATACCAACATTTATCGTTTCCGTAACAGCGTCAGATTCCACATATAATCCATACCGCTTAGATAATTCCTCTGTCACTTCAACGGATTTCTTTTTATCTAAAAATAAGCGCTCGGTTGGTTCATGGCCTAAAACAATATTTTCAGCGACTGTGAAAGAGGGCACTTGCATAAAGTTCTGATGCACCATTCCCACACCCTCGTGCATAGCATCGAGCGGATTCTTAAACTCTACCTTTTCACCTTTAATAAAGATCTCCCCTGAGGTAGGTTGTTCCAATCCATATAAAATTTTCATCAGGGTTGTCTTGCCCGCTCCATTTTCCCCGACAATTGCGTGAATTTCTCCCTTTTCAATCTGAAAGTTGACGCCGTTATTTGCAATTACCCCATTTGGGTACACTTTTACAACACTGCGCATATCAACAAGTGGTGCCATATTACCTCCGTTATAGAGGGTAGACAGAGGTTTTCATACCTCTGCCTACTTATTATCTCTTTATTTTTTTAGAACGCAGTATCAACGACGATCTTGCCATCCACTAGATCCTGCTCAGCTTGTTCAATCACATCTAAGACCGCTTGAGGAGTCATTTCTTCATAGAACTTGTTCTTAGCTAAGCCCACACCATCCTCAGCAACGCCCAGATATTCTGCTTCGCCATAAGGCGAAGTTCCTTCAAGATGCATCTTCAAAGCACGGTAAAGACTGTTATCCACTTTCTTCATCATGGAAGTTGGGATAAAAGCTGCTTGTTCAGGATTGGTCTCCTCAATGATAAGCGCCTGGTCTGAATCAACACCAATAGCGAATTTGCCAACTTCCTGCGCGGCCTGGAAAACGCCTACGCCAGTACCACCCGCGATCTGGAAAACATAGTCGGCACCCTGCTGATACATAGCCAGAGCTAATTCCTTACCTTTGGCGGGATCGTTCCAGCCACCGGCGTAATTCACAATCACTTGATTATCGGCAGACGCAACAAGAACACCCTGTTCATAGCCAACAATAAAGTCATTGATAACAGGAATATCCTGTCCGCCAACCGCTCCAACGATACCGGTCTCAGTCATTAATCCGGCATACAAGCCAGCTAAATAGGAACCCTCATTCTGCTTGTAACCTATTGAATAGACATTCTTACAGCCATCTTCGCAGTTCTCATTGTTAACCGGCGCATCATATATGATGAAGTACTTGTCAGGATATTTGTGCGCAAGCTTCTCCAGGAACTCAGTCATCTGCCAGGTGCCTAAGATAAGGACATCATATTCTTCATTAGCAGCAGTATCTTCAAGGCCAGCTTCCCATGCAGCCGGGTCTATGCCTAATTCAATTGTCTTATATTCGACATCAAAATCTTCTGAAGCCTTTTTTACACCGCGCTCTGCGGAGTCAAAGAAGGATTTATCCCCAAGCACACCATTAATCAGGTTAACAACCTTAAGCTTGCCAGCACCTGCTCCCTCTTCTGCGCCAGTTGCGCAGGAGGTAAGAACCATAGCGGCGATTGTCAACAGGCCAAAAATTGATAGAAATTTGCTTTTCATTTTTTCTCCTTTATGTTTTTAATAGAATTTTTCTGGTTGAATGTTATTTCCAAACACCCAGCCCTTTTCAATCTAATACAACTTCTTATAATTCACCTCCATAATTATATTTTATTATTGATCGATGAAGTTTGAATGGTCTACAGAAAAAACAAGCATAATATCTTTTTAAATTCATCCCCTTATTCATCCTTCTATTATTCAAGGTGCTTTTCCTTTTTAGGTTCATCTTATAATAATTCATAATTCGTTCGCAAGCAATGTTTTTAGCAACAAAATAATATTCTCAACATCACGCAGATCAGCGGTTTCAATTGGCGTATGGTGATAACGTAAAGGCACTGATAAAGCAATCGCCGCCGCTCCTTTCGCGGCATAAAGCATGGGGGAGATCGCTGTGCTCATACCGGTAACAATTTCCTCCTGCAAGGGAATATTATTTCTTTGTGCTGTTTCACGAACATGGTGCGCTAATTTCTGGTTGGGCACAAAAGCCGCTAACTTTCCACGGATAGCATCCATCCATTTAAAAGCAGGCCCTTTCCCCAAGCGAAGATCACATTGCGATCCCTCCAAATCAGGTGTATCGAAAGCTAAAGTACCATCAACCCCAATGATTATCTCAGGCAATACAGAATTTGCTGCGGTCACCCCCCCCATCAACATTGTTTCTTCCTGCACAGTAAAGGCTAAGTAGAGATCACATTTCAATTCCTGAGGTTGAAGCAATTTCGCTAATTGTATAAGAATATAACATCCCAACCGATCATCCAATGCTTTCCCGCTTATCAGCGTGCTGCCAATAGAACGCAAAGGGGAGTCCCATGTAAGCACATCGCCAGGGGCAACATTCATCGCTCTTGTTTCCTGATCCGAAGATGAGCCAATGTCGATATAAATCTTTGAAAAATCAATGGGCTCATTGGTATCCAAATGCTGTGGTAAAACTCCGGCAGAAGCGGAAATGCATCCTTTTGAAGTCCATAGGGATAGGCGGCTTCCCGGTAAAGCGCGCAGGCTTGTGCCGCCCATGCGCTCTACTTTTAAGAACCCGTTGGGGAGAATGCGCTGTATAATTAAGCTGACTTCATCCATATGCGCTGCTAACATCACCCGCTTTCCCTTGCCTGGCATATGTGCGACCAGGTTCCCGAGATTATCAAGGCTGCAGTTGCAAGTTTCAGGAGGTAATGTGGAGTGAATCAGGTCAGCTACTCGCTCCTCACGCCCGGGTACTCCTGGTACTCCTGTTAATCTCTCCAGTAAATCAAAATTAACCTTGCTTTTTTTCATCAAGAAACTTCACCCCGCAATTTCTTCATTTTTTCGATCTTATTACGGATAACCTTTTCATCGCCGATATCTTTACGGTGCCGCAGCATGGGTGGCTCAATTTTTTCAAGCAGTGCTTCTATTTCTTCAGAGATATTAAAGACGTTCTCTCCCAGCCCAACAATCGCCAGCGCTCTGGAACCCAGGGTTTCCAAAAAATGACCCTTCTGTTCGATTGATGCAAATATCACGGAAAAACCCGCTTTTTCAACTTCCTTTTCATTTATCTCAATTTTAACATGTCCATCACTGCTGCCAGGGTAAGAATTCGGAACCAGATATTTACAGATAGATGCTTTGGGAATGAAAGGTACATTACGATTATTAAAAACACCTTCAGCAATCACACCGAAAAAAACCGCAGTATCTGTTTCAAGCAAAGCCATCATATTAATAGCTTCCGGATCACCCAGCCGCACGTTAAATTCAATTACTCGTACTCCGTCCGCAGTTGCCATAAATTGGCCATACAGAAATCCGCGGTAATCTTCTCCAGACTCTTCCTCTATAGCATCCACAGTTAATTGGAGGATCGAATCCGCTTGCCGCAAGTCCTCCTCATTCAGAAATGGCATTGACCCATCCGCCATCGTATAAGCGCCCATACCGCCTGTCATTCCTCCCTGGTCGCCATCAAACGCGTATTTAAAATCCTGGGCCACTGGCATTGGGGCAATCTTATTGCCAGATACAAAAGCCATTCTTGAGAATTCTTCACCGATCAGGCGTTCCTCAAGGAGTACAACACCATCCTGCCTGAGTGCTAATTCTACTTTCTCCAAAGCCTCTTCTATTGTATGGAAATGCACACCCATTACCCATACACCTTTTCCACCTGTGAGGCCAACAGGTTTTACCGCTACTTGGCCTACTTCAGTAATGAAATCTCGGGCAGACGCGGCATCCTTTACCTCTCGCCAGCGCGGAGAGCCTCTTTTTACACGTCGGCGCAGCAAATCTCGCATGAAAACCTTATCACCCTCCAGTCGGGCTTGCGCTTTTGTTGGGCCAACCACCTTTAACCCTTTTGAACGAAGCTGGTCGCTTACTCCTGAAATTAATGGAACTTCTGGCCCGACAACCACCATCTCTGCGCCATTTGCCAAAAAGAAATCTTCAATTTTCTGTAAATCCTGCATATCACCAATAATTGAAGATGTAGCAATCCTTTGAATGCCAGGATTTAAGTGGCTGCCATACACATAAAGGGAATCGCACTGCTGGTTCTTGCATAATGCCTTCGCAATGGCATGTTCGCGCCCTCCGCTTCCAATAAGTCCAATTTTCATTTTTCTTCCGTTCTCCTCGATGAAGTATTGCGATGTGAAAGAACAGTAAATTGATAGCGTTCGCTGAGATACATATTCTTGTTTGATTCAATTGGTGTTCCCCCGGCTAAATATAAAACTGAATCAGTATGCAGTAGTGGTGTTTGTGGAAGAATATTGAACATCTCCGCGACACTATCATTGGCAACAATAGGGTTGATTATAATTTTCTGCCATGAAAGTACATGATTGAAATCCTTCTCAAAAACTTCATATAATGACTGTTTTGTAAAATCATAGCTCTGTAAACCCGGACATAATTCTTCAGGGATAATGGATATTTGGTGAGCGATCGGGTATTTATCTGCCAGGCGTAAGCGCTCTAATTTATAAACCCAATCATCCTTAGAGATTCTTAGATTTTTAGCATGATCAGAATCAGGATGCTCTCTGTTAAAACAAATGACTTTGGAGGTTGGCTTCAGCCCCTTGCCAAGGGTTTCCTCAGTAAAGCTTATCAGGTGCTGCAGTCCATAATCTACTTTCGGTTGTGCTACGAATGATCCCTTACCTTGCACTCGGGACACAATACCTTCATTCACAAGAGTTTCAATGGCTTTTTGTGCAGTATTGCGACATACATGAAATTTTTCCATAATATCATGCTCGGACCACACGCGACCTCCGGGAGATAATTTTCCTGAATTTATCTTTTCACGTATAAGATCACATATTTGTAAATATATTGGCTTATAACTTGAACGAGAAATTCTCTGCATCATTATCCTTAAATATTGATGGGTTGACCCAACAAGTATATCTAAATAATATATCAGCTCTTGAATTTTGTCAACTCATTCGCAGATATTAGTTTGGTGAAAAGAATTTGGCTAATTCTTTCTTACCCCTGCCATGAGACACTTTATCAAAATAATTTATTTACTTCTTGAAAATTCACATTGTCCCTATGGGATCCTGACCATCTACCACCCGCCCAATTACATCCTTTGTACATCATCTAACTGCATTAAAGCATCAATGATATTCCGGATATATTCTATGTTTCATCCATGGCAAATCTAATAAAAATAATGGACTGAAAAGACATTCACATCTTCATTGTTCTTATTAGATATTATGAAATATCAGCCATAAAAATTATGATTGCTAATATAAACTCAAACCCTTGATCTGAAAATGAATTTCTAATTGCTAATTAGTCCTTCTGGAAAGATCAGCAGTCAATTTAGATAGCTGTTTAATGGACAATCGCTCCTTGCCAGGCAGGTATGTTTCTAAAAGATCCCCAATCGGTTCAGCCCATTTTGCGGGGACTCCATTGATAACACCGAGCACATTACCCACCAATCCTCCGTTACAATCCACATCCATACCTGCTTTTGCAAGGAGTGAGAAGGTACGCGTCATATCCCCTTCCCCATACCATAACGCCAATACATCTGATGCCATGTTTGGATAAGCATGAATCCAGTTATATTTCTTAAAAAAGTCATCAAACAATTGCCACGCATCTTCCGGATCATCAACATGCTGAATAGTTTTCAGAACATAATCCAGATTTTTTTTGTATTCGCTTCCTTTAGGAATATACTCCGTGGCTGAAAGGATAATCTGTTTTAGATCGTCCTCGATGAACGCCAATGATGTTAACACTGCTGCAAATATTTCTCCATACACACCGTTCGCTGAGTGCGATACAACACCATCTATATGTGCTAAGCGCGCGGCTTCTAAAGGCCAGCCAGGAGCCAGCATACCGCAGATCATCCCGCGCATTTGAGCACCAATCCAATCTGAGAAGGGATTGCGGTGGCTGCCGGATTCAGGCGGTAAATATCCATTACGCAGGTTCTGCAGAGCAATCCACTCCGCTGACCACCCGAAAGATAACTGTTTTACCCATTCCAGACCAATTTCCCTCGATGAGATTTTTCTGCCCATTTTTGAAAAAACATCCAGCAGGATCAGTTCATAAACCACATCATCATTCATTGTCTCGGGATCAGTGATATACGTTGTCACATCTCCATATACCTTAGCAATATTCTCCCCGGTATAACCCTCAATAGCGGTCCCGAAGGATGCTCCTGCTAACTGCCCCAGCCAACCGGAATAAATCTTATTTTCCAAATCACTGATGGATTCAATTTTGTTCTCATAGCCAACATTCCCCATCTCGTTTTTAACTTCATCCCATTTTTCAGGATGAGAATATTTATGATATGGGTGATCTTCAATTTTTGGTGCGTTGAAAACTGATTCCAACAAACTTATTGTCAAAGCCCGCAAGCCGACAATGTCATCATTCTTCAGTAAACGCATGCCTTCTGAATAGAATGGAATAGCTTTCGAAAGATCATATCCTTTATTTTCCTGCGCCTGCATCATTTCCATATATGCATGTTCAACTGCCCCAGAGCCAGGTACCTTCGACTCCCAG
>Ga0209121_10004313_pt1 | contig 13327 bp, 9 predicted proteins | sample Cruoilmetagenom3_FD_187292 | JGI IMG/M metagenome (GOLD analysis project Ga0209121, IMG submission 187292) | Oil polluted marine microbial communities from Coal Oil Point, Santa Barbara, California, USA - Sample 3 (SPAdes) (version 2) | ecosystem: Environmental > Aquatic > Marine > Oil seeps ... | reverse complement strand
TTCGCAAACGTTTGAAATTAACACCCCACTTAGCTTTATACGCTCTTTTTATCTCGTCTTCGTTTAATCCCAGATGGTTGAAGAACGAGAGTAAGAAATGTAACACATCAATACTCTCCTCGAGTATCTCTTCTCGGCTTTTTTGTGGGTTTTTCTTCCAATATTTCAGCCCACACGCATCAATTAACTCTGATGCCTCTACCGATAGAGCTGTTGCTATCTGAAGAATTGATGGATCATTGAAATGCTTTGATATCTCCTCATCCAATTCCTTCTGCAACTCAAGTAATTCTTGCATCTCGTCACCAAAATGTTCGATCTATATTCTCCATATATACATATCGATTGCATAATATGTAAAGAACCTCTTTTAGGGTATGACGCAACAATAAAATTTATCTTCTATCTCGATCTCGATCGTTCGATGAGGTTTGAAGAGGTTAAAGGGAGATACGACTCGAAGGATATTGAGACAAATATAGAAAACTTTTGGGGCGAGATCAACGCTTACGAGAAACAGAAGGGGAAAAAATCGGATGAACAATTCTTCTTTGTCGATGGTCCCCCTTACACAACGGGTAATATTCATCTTGGCACCGCGTGGAACAAGATAATTAAAGACGCCATCTTGAGGTATAAGAGAATGGACGGCTTTTCTGTGACGGATAGACCAGGATGGGATATGCACGGTCTCCCGATAGAGGTTAAGGTCGAAGAAGAACTCAAATTTAAGTCGAAGAAAGATATAGAAAGATATGGAGTGGCAGAATTCGTTGAAAATTGCATAAAATTTGCCTTGAGACAGAAAGAGAATATGACGGAGCAGTTCAAGAGATTGGGTGTGTGGATGGACTGGGAGAATCCATACGTATCGATAGATCCAGGCTATATGGAGTCGGCGTGGTGGACGCTTAAAGAGGCATATAAGAGAGACCTCCTTAAAGAGGGGTTTGGCGTCGTGAACTGGTGCCCAAGATGTGAGACCGCCATAGCCGAATCTGAGGTGGAATATGAAGATATGAAGGATCCGAGTATCTACGTCCTCTTTCCACTGATTAAAGAAAAATCTTCGATCTTTGGAGAAGATGAGAATGTATCTATTTTAATCTGGACAACGACGCCCTGGACTATTCCTGCAAACATTGCTGTGGCAGTGAACCCAGATCTGAAATATCTCGAGATCTCTTATTCCGACGATGGTGTAGAGAAGAGATTAATTTTGGCTGAAAATTGCCTTCCCATCCTTAAAAAGGGCGGATATGAAGATTACAAGATATTAAAATCTTTTTCTGGAAGAGAATTAGAGGGGCTTTTCTACGTTCACCCATTGAAGGATCTCATCCCAAAGCAGGAAGAATTTGAACACAGGATATTTACGGCCGATTTTGTGACGGATGAGAATACCGGTTCTGTTCATATCGCCCCAGGCCACGGAGAGGAGGATTTTCAGGTCGGAAAAGAACACGATCTTCCAATATTCTGCCCGGTGAATGGAGGGGGCAAATATACGGAAGAAGCGGGGAAGTATCGCGGAACGTATGTGAGAAGAGCAAACAGAGAGATCATCAAGGATCTGGATGAGAGAGGATTTTTATTTGCTGAGGAAGAGATTTTACACAGGTATGGGCGCTGCTGGAGGTGTAAAACCCCTATAATATACCTATCGACGAGACAGTGGTACATAAAGGTTCCTTCAATAAGGGAGGAGATGCTGAAAGAGATCTCAGAGGTGAAGTGGTATCCCGATTGGGCTGGGTCGGAAAGGTTCTACGATTGGGTATCCGGGGCGAGGGATTGGTGTATCTCGAGGCAGCGATATTGGGGAATTCCAATTCCTATATGGAGATGTGACTGTGGAAATATAGAGGTGATTGGAAGCATAAAAGAACTGATGGAGAAGAGTTCAGAGAAGGATGAATATATGGGGAACACTCCTCAAAAATCGGAGATTTTTGGGATACGGAAATCGAAGATTTCCGACTACCTTGAATATATCAGATCGTTGCATCGACCAGAGATAGATGATGTCGTGATCAGATGTGAACGATGCGGAGGAGAGATGAAGAGAATAAAGGACGTCTTTGATGTCTGGTTCGACTCTGCAATGGCTTCCTGGGCAACGTTGGGATTTCCAAGGGATAAAAAACGTTTTGAAGAACTCTGGCCCGCGGATTTTATTACTGAAGGGCACGACCAGACGCGTGGATGGTTCTATTCTCAACTCGCGGCGAGCACACTCGCATTTGGAAAGGCACCATACAAGAGCGTTCTGATGCACGGTTTTACGCTGGACTCTGAGGGGAATAAGATGTCGAAGAGTCTCGGAAACGTTGTTTCCCCCCTGGAGGTGATCGGGAGATATGGGGCGGATGCGTTGAGGCTCTACGTCTTATCGAATGCACCATGGGAAGATCTGAAGTTTAGCTGGGAGGGCATGAAGAATACGTACAGAATCCTAAACATCCTGTGGAACGTCTATAGGTTTCCGCTTCCCTATATGAATCTGGACGATTTCGACCCATCAATTGAGTATGAAGAGATAGAGGATTATCTTAGGGAGGAAGATAGGTGGATAATCTCGAGATCACATAACCTCATAAAATTTGTAAGGGAATGTATGGAGAGGTACGAACTTCACGGGGCAACAAGGAGGATTAGAGATTTTGTCCTCGAAGATCTCTCGAGATGGTACATACAGCTGGTCAGGCCAAGAACATGGGTAGAGAAAGAAGATAAAGATAAATTGGCGGCTTATTATACAATTTATACGGTTTTAATGGATTTAACTCGGTTGATGGCCCCATTTACGCCTTATCTTGCCGAGAAGATATATCAGAATCTTAATTTTAATGGAGAGGAATCTATCCATCTCTCTTCGTATCCACGGGTAAGATACGAAATCATAGACGATGATCTCGAAAAATATATGGATCATATAAGAGATATCGTAGAATCTGCGGCAAATGCGAGAGAGAAGGCAAAGAGAAAGCTTAGATGGCCGATAAAAAGGTTGATAATATCTCCAGACGAAGAAGAGATTGTGGCGGCAGTAAAAAGACTGGAGAGTATATTAAAAGTTCAGACAAACACGAAGGCGGTTGAATCACTATCCGTGGGAGAAAGACTGGAAGAGAGCGAAGATGTCGTCTCCTCAAGTTTTAACGGAGGAATAGTTTATCTCGATGTCGAACTGACGGAAGAGATAATGGCGGAGGGATATGCAAGGGAGATTATCAGAAGGATCCAACAGATGAGGAAAGATCTGGATCTAAATGTAGAAGATTTTATAGAGGTATCGATCGAATTGGACGGCGAGATCTTAAGATACGTAAAGGATAAAGAAGAGCTCATATCTACCGAGGTTCGGGCGTCTCGTATAACTTATGGGAAGGCAATTGGAGATCTGGTTAAGGCGTGGGATATAGTGGAAGAACGTGTTAAGATTGGAATTAGTTAAAATCAAGAAGTAGAAGTGGTCAAATGGATTTCTCCACGTGGGAGCCGATTTATGAAGAGATATTGAAAGATTTCGGTTTTGAGAGGGCAGAAGACGAGAGAAGTGCATCTATCTTATCGGGACTTTTGCGAGATCTTGATATAAAAAAGGCGTACGAGAAGATAAAACTGACGATAGAAGGTAGAAGGGTTATTGTATGTGGAAAAGCACATACACTGATAGAGGAATTGAAGAAAGAAGACTTAAAGGAAAGAATAATAATATCTGCGGATGGGGCAACTTCCTCTCTCCTCTCAATCGGGATCCTTCCCCATATAATCGTCACTGATCTGGATGGAGACGTGGAAGATCTCTTAAAGGCGAATAAATCAGGCTCTTTAGTCGTGATACACGCGCACGGAGATAATATAGATAAAATAGAAAGATATTCTTTCAAATTTAGGAATGCCATCGGAACGACACAAGCAAGACCGTTCGATAAGATATATAACTTCGGCGGTTTCACGGATGGAGACAGATGCGTATTCTTGGCTAAATATTTTGGGGCTGAAGAGATAAGATTGGTCGGTTTCTACTTCAATGATCCGAATGTCGGCGAGGTAAAGAGGAAGAAGCTTAAGTGGGCGGAGAGACTTTTAAGGATGGAAGAGATTATATAAAAGGGATTGTCCAACATTTTTAACAGGAAATATAAAAGGAGGTGAATAAAAGATGAAATTAAAAGCGACATTTATGGCAATGTTGCCAGAATCAGATCCGGAAAAGCATAGAGCGACTGTAAGCGCGCCACTGATAGAACTTACGGTTGTATGTGTTAAAGATATCGAAGAAGCGGTAAAAATAAGCAAAGACTTGGTTAAAAAAGGCGTAAAGGTGATCGAACTTTGTTCTGCTTTTGGAAATAGCGAGGTCGCGAGAATTTCTGAGGCTGTCGGCAAAGATGTAATCGTGGGCGTCGTCAGATTTGACCTCGAAAATTCGTCTAAGTTTCTGAAACTCACCGCTCTATAAAGACAAAAACATTTGAAAATTTACAAAAGTGGTGATATAGGGAAAGTTTTTAAGTTAATATAATGAAAAAAAGTTGTATGAGGGTGATAATAGATGGGGTGGATTAATCTGGCAGAGTATCAAACACTCTATGAACACTCAATAAAGGATCCCGAAAGTTTCTGGAACGATCTTACTGAAGAATCTATGGCTGACATATATTGGTTCAAGAGATGGGACAAGGTTCTCAAGCGAGAGTATCCTGAATTCAAATGGTTTTCCGGAGGGCACACGAATGCGGGATACAATTGTGTAGATTACAAGCAGAGATATTCCAATAAGACCGCCTACATATACGAGATGCCAGAGCTAGGGATCTCGCGGAAGATCACTTATGGCCAGCTCTTTGATCTTGTGAAAAAATATTCTGCATCGCTTAGAGGTTGTGGCATAACCAAAGGAGATAGAGTATTACTTTATTTGCCTACCACGATCGAAGCTATCGCCATACTTCAGGCATGTGCCAGAATAGGCGCGATCTCCACAACAGTCTTCGCAGGATTCTCACCCAGAGCCATAGCTGATAGGATAGAACTAACTACGCCCAAATTGATCTTTACCCAGGATTTTTCCGTTAGAAGGGGCAAAATCCTTGCGTTGAAGAGCAATATAGATCAAGCGCTCGATATGCTCCCGCGTGCTGTAAGGAATCAAGTGAATTTCATAGTGCTTAGGAGACAACTTCCAGAGAAACAACTTCCCATGACGTCAGAGAGAGATATCTGGTTAGAAGAGTTTGAGCAGAAAGGAGGAGGATACAGCAGCGATTTTGAACAGCTTGAAGCCAATGAAACGCTCTTTGTGATGTGCACATCTGGTACGACGGCCAAACCAAAACCTGTAGTCCACGTGCATGGAGGATTCCAGATATGGGTGTACTGGACGGCTAAATGGGTTTATGGATTGGATCCTGAAGACATCATCTTCAATACTTCAGACATAGGTTGGATTGTAGGTCAATCTTACCTAGTATTTGGTCCGTTGCTCGTAGGATGTACCACCATATTATATGATGGAGTTCCGGATTATCCCACGCCAGATCTTTGGTGGAAGATGATGGAGAAGCATGGGGTCACCGTTCCTTGGATGGCGCCTACTGGAGTAAGGGTATTGCGCAAGTTGGGAGTGGAGGAAGCCAAGAAGTGCAATTTGAGATCTATCCAACGCGTGGTTTGTGCGGGTGAGGTGCTGAATCCAGATGTATGGAATTGGCTTTACAAGGATGTTTTTAATGAGAAAATACCTGTTTTTGACCACATGTGGCAAACCGAAGTACCTGGATCTATGTTTGGATATCCGATAGGAGATGCTAAATCACTATTCAAGCCAGGCTCCGCTGGTCTTCCCATGCCAGGAGTAATACCCGAGATCTTGGATGAACGCACCGGACAGAAAGCCGAGCATATGCAGAAAGGCATCTTGGCCCTCAAGAATCCAGTTCCTGGCATGACCCCTACACTCTGGATGGACCCCGAGAGATACCAAAGTGAATACTGGGAAAATAGGTTATTTACTAAAGGGATGTATTTTACCGGGGATGCGGCCCATATGGATCATGAAGGGTATATATTCTTTGACGGTAGATCGGACGAAGTCATAAAGATCTCAGGGCATAGGATAGGCACCGTAGAGATCGAGAGCGCGCTTGTTTCTCATCCTGCAATAACCGAAGCAGCAGTGGTTGGAATACCTGATGAATTAAGAGGAGAGGTAGCATTGGGATTTGTTTCTCTGATGCCGGGGTATTCGCCATCTAATTCTTTGAGGCAAGAGTTGATAGATCATGTCAGGAGAACAATTGGACCATTCATCCTCTTCAAGACCATTGAATTCGTGGAGCTTATTCCAAAAACTAGAAGCGGTAAGATCATGAGGAGGATCATGAAGAGACTTTGGACCGACGATGAACTCGGAGACCTTTCCACCATCGAAGAAGACACTTCCGTTGATGAGATAAGGAAGGTCATCTCTAAATTTAAAGATGGCTTTGCAGAACCTTCTTGAACAGTTATAAATACTCTTTTCAGACTGATGTTATCCAATTTATACAACAACCACACGCTGAAAATTTAGTAAAAGCAGATATTTACACTCAAAAAGAAGGTCATGACGACGTGGGCCATCTAAAAATTTGTGGGATTGGAGAGAATAGCAGGAAAAGAAAACCTTAAAATATAAAGAAGAAGCCTCAAGGCAGGATATAATAAAAAGGGTGAAAAAGATGGATTTTGGGCTATCAGAAGAGCAAGAAGACATCGTTAGTGCAGTAAGAGAATTTGCGAAGAAGGAGTTTGATATAGATTATGCGAGGGAATGCGATCAAGAACATAAAGTACCGTTGGAACTCTATAAGAAAGCGGCAGAGACCGGATTTATCGGCGTCCACTTTCCGGAAGAATACGGTGGTCAGGGGCTCGGCATCTTTGAAAACACGTTGATCGTTGAGGAGCTATGCAGGGCGGATTCCACGCTGGGCACGGGAACGTTTATACCGAAATTTGCGAGCGAGCTGATCTTAAGATTCGGAAACGAAGAAGAGAAATCGAGGTATCTGCCGAAGGTGGCAAGTGGAGAATGGGTATCTTCGGGTATGTTCACCGAGCCGAACCACGGAACCGATATAGCCACGTCGGACACGACTGCTAAAAAGGATAACGGGAACTGGATAATCAATGGAACGAAGACCTTCATCACGAACGGCGCTATAGCTGACTTCGGAACCACGTTGGCACAGACAAAAGAGGGAGCAAAACATAGAGGACAGAGCATGATCGTCGTGGATGATCTCCAGAAGATTGAGGGGGTATCTATAGCAGACGTGGGTGTTAAGTTCGGGATCAGATGCACAAGCACCTGCGAGGTGGCATTCAGCGATGTGGCGGTTCCGGAGGAGAACCTCGTTGGGCAGGAGAATAGGGGATTCTATCAGGCGATGGAATTCTTCGATGAGAGCAGGATAGAGATCGGGTCTCAGGCGCTTGGAATCGCAGAATGTGCCTTTGATAAAGCTGTCGATTACATAAAACAGCGAGAACAATTTGGGGCAAAGATTGGGTCTTTCCAGGCGAACCAGTTCAAAATAGCCGAGATGGCGACGAAGATAGAGGCTGCAAGATCGCTCCTCTACCGATCCGCTTGGAATTTCGATCAGGGAAGAATAGATCCAGAACTCACATCGATGGCAAAATGGTATGCCGGGCGTGTGGCGGTCGAGGTCTCGGATGAGGCGATGCAGTTGCACGGTGGCTATGGATACATGGCAGAGTACGACGTAGAGCGGGTGTACAGAGACGCGAAGATCACGGAGATATATGAGGGTACGAAGGAGGCCCAGAAGATGGTCATATCTAGTCAGATACTGGGGAAGTTATAAAATTTTGGTGAAAAAGAAGATGAACGAGAATTATAAATAAGCTATAAATATTGGGGATATAATAGTGATAGCATGATAGACGAGAAAGGAGGAAGAACAAACGAGCTCAAGATGATAAAGGGCGCCCATCTCTACTACCCCGATCCGGAGAAAGCAGGCAAATCGGTGGCGGGATCCGTAGAAAATTTTAGCTTTTTGCTCGAAGAATCTTGGAAGAATCCCTCAAAATTTTGGTCCGATGTGGCCAGCGAGCTCCATTGGATCAAGAGATGGGATAAAGTCATGGAAGGTTCATTCCCTCACTTCAAATTTTTCGTGAATGGCGTCATGAATCCCTGCTATAATCTCATTGATAGGCATCTGGGGGAGGAAGCTGGCAACAGATTAGCACTCATATGGGAAGGAGAGAATGGAGATACGAAGTTTTACACGTACAGGATGCTTCACGCAGAGGTCTGCAAATTCTCGAATGTTCTAAAAGGTTTAGGACTTAGAAAAGGGGATACCGTTGCCATATTCTTACCTAATCTAGCCGAAACGGTTATCGCTGTTCTAGCTTGCTACAGATTGGGCATTTTGTTCAACACGATCTTTTCGGGCTTTTCCGGCAGGTCACTTGGAGATAGGTTAATACGCTATGGTCCCAAGGTGGTCATAACCGCAGATGGTGCATATAGACGTGGCAGGATAATAGAGCTCAAATCGAAGGTAGATGAAGCCATAAGAGACGTCAAGACAGTTGAAAATGTGATCGTCTGCAGAAGAGTGGGCAATATGAAAACGCCGATGAAAGAGGAAAGAGATCACTATTGGAGCGATCTGATGAGGGGCGCAAGCATCGATTGTCCGCCTGAGCCGATGGAGGCAAACGAGCCGGGGATAGTCTTTTACACGAGCGGTACTACAGGCTCGCCTAAAGGGGTCGTACATTCGAGCGTTGCCTTCGTGCTCAACAACTACGTATACGCGAAATACCACATGGATCACCACCCAGATGATGTGTTCTGGTGTACGGCAGATATAGGGTGGTTGACCTCCCACATCTGGGGCATAGCAGGAGCTCTTGCAAATGGCGTTACGACCATATTTTACGAGGGCGCCATGGACTATCCCAAACCTGATAGGTTCTACCAGATCGTGGATAAATACAGGGTGAATAAGATCTTTACGGCTCCTACGCTTGTCAGAATGCTGATGAGATACGGAGAAGAATACATGAGACCATACGATCTATCATGCATAGATGTGGTGACGTTTGTGGGAGAGCCTTTAAATCCAGAAGCTTGGCACTGGACGTACGAAGTTCTTGGGAAAGAGAAGATATACGTCAATAACACGTGGGGACAAACTGAGACGGCTGGCTGTCCATTGGCTTCGGCGGCTTGGATAACCCCAATGAAGCCTGGTTCCTGTGGCATTCAATTTTTGGGTGCCGATATGGACGTTGTGGATGTGAATGGGGAGAAGATACCGGATGAAACGCCTGGGAATCTCGTCATGAGAAGGCCCATTCCCATGTGCGTTAGGACCCTTTGGAATGAACCTGAGAGGTACATCAAAGAGTACTTTACAGAGATAGAGGGGTGTTACTACACCTACGATCAGGCGGTCAGAGATAAGGATGGCCATTTCTGGGTTCTAGGAAGATTGGATGACGTTATAAATGTGGCTGGGCATAGGTTGAGCACCATGGAGATAGAAAGCGCGATAACTAGGTGTGGTGGAGTGGTTGAGGCGGCGGTCGTTGGAGCTCCAGATCCGATTAAGGGTCTAACACCCATAGCTTTTGTCACGCCCCAATTAAACCATGAGCCTTCGGAAGAGTTTGAGCAAAGGATCATGGATTCCATAACCGATATGATAGGCAAGATAGCTATTCCATCAAGAATTTACTTTACCGATGTCATGCCAAAGACCCCCAGTGGGAAGATAATGCGCCGCCTTCTAAGGGAGATCGTGACCTATGGAGGTATTAAAGGTGACATCTCGGGTCTGGAGGATCCAACCGCCATCGATAAGGTAAAAGAGCTGGTAAAGAAATAGGAAGAATAAATCTGAGAGGCGATCCTATTGAAGTATGAAAGAGAATATGTAAAGCCAAATATGGAAAACTACGATAAAACCTATCGAGAATTTAGATTGAATGTGCCCGAATACTACAACTATGGCTTTGACGTGATAGATAAATGGGCAGAGGATAGGACCAAACTTGCATTGCTCTCTGTTGATCAAGCGGGGAAGAATCCCAGGAGCTATACATTTTGGGACTTAAAGGTGCTTTCCAATAAATTTGCCAACATTCTTCGAGATCTGGGAATAAAGAAGGGTGAAAGGATATTTGTTATGCTACCCAGAATACCGGAGTGGTATGTGGCGCTTATAGGGATGGTGAAGTTGGGGGTAGTCCCCTGCCCCGCGACCACCATGTGTACTCCGGGCGATGTAGAATACCGTGTAAATAGAGCTGAGATCTCTTGTGTGATCACCAATTCTGAGAATGCAGGGAAGGTAGAAGAGGTGACGGATAGATGCCCCACCTTAAAACATAAGATCCTGATCGACGAGGAACTGGATGGGTGGATAAACTATGAGAAGGAGATGGATAAGAAATCCAGATACCTAGGCAGGGACGAGGTCGAACCTACAAAGAAGGACGATACAGCGATACTTTTCTTCACCTCTGGAACGGTTAGGTATCCTAAGATGGTCTTGCACACTCATTCCTATCCGGCAGCTCATTATCTCACCGGGTTCTTTGCACACGACGATAAACCCACGGATCTGGATTACACCATAACAGAGACTGGCTGGGCAAAGTCATCGTGGGCAACGTGGGGTCAGTGGATCTGTGGGGCAGCCCTCTTCCAACACGACGCCCGGGGAAAGTTCGATGCAGATTTAACTCTGCGTCTCATTGAGAAGTATGGGGTAACCGTTCTCTGCGCACCTCCGACGGTCTACCGACTGATGGTTTTAGAGGATCTCTCGAAGTATGATCTCTCTCTTCTCAGGCATACGGTCGGCGCTGGGGAACCTTTAAACCCGGAGGTGATAAGGGTTTGGAAGGAAAATACGGGACTGGATATCCATGATTTCTATGGCCAGACAGAGACGGTACCCGTATTATCAAACTATCGGTGCATGCCTATAAAATTGGGTTCTATGGGCAAACCTGTACCCACGCTACAGGTCTCAATCGTCGATGATGATAAGGAGGTACCTTCTGGTGTAGAGGGGAATGTCGCGATAAGAATAGAGTCTAACTACCCTGCGGGATTATTTAAGGAATATTGGAAAGAACCGGAGGAGATGAAGGAAGTATTTAGGGGGGACTGGTATTTTACGGGTGATAGGGCCTACCGTGATGAAGACGGCTATTTCTGGTTTGTGGGAAGGGGGGACGATGTGATCCTTGCATCCGGATATCGTATTGGGCCATTTGAGGTTGAAAGTGCCCTGGTGGAGCATCCTGCCGTCGTTGAGGCGGCAGTGGTGTCCAGCCCCGACCCAACCAGGGGTGAGGTGGTTAAGGCATTTGTTATTCTTGCCCCGGGGCATAAACCATCAGAGGATCTCACCAGGGATCTGCAGGATCATGTCAAGAAGGTTACTGCTCCTTACAAATACCCCAGGAAAATTGAATATGTAGAAGAATTGCCCAAGACAATAAGTGGAAAGATAAAAAGAGGAGAACTGAAGAGAAAGGAATGGGAAGGACATACTCAAAGATAGTTCTTTTATGGAAACGAAATTAATGGGTGTAGGGGAGACCATAGGTCTGATTCATGATGGGGATAGCGTCACGTTGAGTGGGGTATCGATGGTCCGTGCTCCGATGGCGTTTGTCAAAGAGATAGTTAAAGCGAAGAGGAAAGAGCTCTCTATCATCGATAGGGAACCTGGGATTGATTTCGATATTCTAATTGGGGCTGGGGCTGTAAAGAGAGTAAGATTTGCAATGTTAGGCTTAGAGTTGCTTGGGCTAGCTCCCAACTTCAGAAGAGCCGCAGAACAAGGTGAGATAGAGTATTTAGAGACCACGTGTGGCGCCATAACGAATGGGCTTAGAGCGGGAGCAATGGGGATGCCTTTTGTACCCGTAAAAGGAATCATCGGAACAGATCTTCTCCCTCTACATGAAAAGAAGGGGACGTGGAGAGTTATCGATGATCCATTTTCGGGTGAGAAGATCGTGGCTGTAAAAGCGATTATTCCAGATGTTGCGGTCATTCACGTTCAAAAGGCCGATAAATTTGGAAACGCGAGTATAGAAGGTGCAAGATTTGAGGATGTCTACAAGGCCAAATCTGCAAAAACGCTGATAATTACCGCAGAAGAGATCGTGGATACCAAATATTTTGTTGGGCATCCTGAGAGAAACACGATTCCTTACTTCTATACGGCTGCCGTCGTACACGTACCGAAAGGAGCGTATCCCACCGCATGTTATAACTATTACCCTCCAGACTACGGGTTTGTAAAGAATTACGTCTCGATGTGCAGAGCGGGCAGATTTGATGAATTCATTGAAAGGTGGTTGAGAGGGGAGGAAGATGAAAATTAAAATCGCAGATATAATGATTAAAGCGATGGCGCAGACACTTGCAGATGGCGATACGGTGCTTCATGGGCTTGGTTCGCCGCTCCCCGCGATTGCAATGCACCTTGCAAAGGCATCACACGCACCAGACTTGGTATTCTTCCCGGTTTCAGAGGGGCTTGATCCCAATCCAGATAGATATCGTCTAAGGCTCTCTTCCGCGGACCCAGATCATTTCGTAGGGGCAAAGGCCGTTATAGAACTGATTGAAACTTTTGATCTTGCATCAAAGGGAAAACTAACGGCAATGTTTTTGGGCGGCGCTCAGATCGATTCGAGAGGGAACACGAATCTTACCTGTATAGGTGATTACCAGAGACCTAAGATTAAACTGCCAGGCGGTGCGGCAACTTCGTTCTTAACTCCACTGGTTAAAAAGCTAATTTTATGGACGACGCACCATTCGAAGAGAGTTTTCGTGGATCGCCTTGACTTTCTCACGGGACTCGGTTACGAGGAAGGAAAAGATAAGGAGGTTACAATAATCACTGATAAAGCCGTATTTATGGTAGAAAAGGGATACTTGGTTCTTAAGAGCGTTCATAAAGACGTAAGCGTCAAAGATGTGGTGGAGAACATGAGTTTTGCACCCATTGTCGGGAAATACGGTGTTACTACAACTCCAACGTCTGAGGATATGGTACTGATAAGAAATATAGATCCAGATGGTATAAGGTTCTCAGAATTTGAGGGATGATTCTCGGTGAAACCACAGGTAAGATAAAAAGAAGAGATCTTAAAGCTAAATGATAAAAAAATAAAAAATTATGCGAGAAGCCCTCTCGCAATTATCATCTTTTCTATCTGTTTTGCACCTTCAAAGATCTCTGTGACTTTTGCCGCTCGA
>Ga0209121_10004312_pt1 | contig 13329 bp, 9 predicted proteins | sample Cruoilmetagenom3_FD_187292 | JGI IMG/M metagenome (GOLD analysis project Ga0209121, IMG submission 187292) | Oil polluted marine microbial communities from Coal Oil Point, Santa Barbara, California, USA - Sample 3 (SPAdes) (version 2) | ecosystem: Environmental > Aquatic > Marine > Oil seeps ... | reverse complement strand
CCATTCTTGTTGCCATTCTTGCAAATACCCTGCCTGCATTTGCGCAAGACAACAAGGAACTGGTAACCAGTTTCAAGCTGGACAACGGGTTACAGGTTATCGTGGTCGAAGATCACCGCGCCCCGGTATTGCAGCATATGATCTGGTATCGGGCCGGGTCTGCGGATGAACCGCGCGGTGCCTCGGGCGTGGCACATTTTCTGGAGCATTTGCTGTTCAAGGCCACCGACACACTGGAAGCAGGCGAATTGTCGGCCACCGTTGCTGCCAATGGCGGGCGCGACAATGCCTTTACCAGCTATGATTTCACGGCGTATTTTCAGCGGGTGGCAGCGGACCGGCTGGATCTGATGATGCAGATGGAATCGGACCGGATGGTCAATATCCGCCTGACCGATGCCAACATCAAGACCGAACGCGATGTGATCCTTGAGGAACGTAACCAGAGGGTCGAAAATTCTGCCCGCGCGTTGTTCGGCGAACAGATGAACGCGATCCAGTATTACAACCACCGTTACGGGGTGCCGGTGATCGGTTGGAAACACGAAATGGCCGCCCTTGATCTGGAGGACGCCCTGTCGTTCTACCGGACCTATTATGCGCCAAACAACGCGGTCCTGGTCGTTTCCGGCGACGTGGAGCCCGCAGAGGTACGCGCCCTGGCGCAAAAACACTATGGCGCGATCCCGGCAAATCCGGACTTGCCCGAACGCATGCGAACACATGAGCCACCCCAGACCGCTGCACGCAGGATGATATTCCGCGATGCGCGCGTGGCCCAGCCCTATGTCAGCCGGTCCTACCTGGCCCCGGAACGCAACAACGGGGCACAGGAACAGGCTGCGGCGTTGTATCTTCTGGCGGAAATCCTGGGTGGTGGCACCACCTCGTTTCTGGCCGAGAAATTGCAGTTCGAAAATCAAATCGCCGTCTATTCGGGCGTTTTCTACAGTGGTCAGGCGCTGGACCAGACCACCTTCGACATGATCGTGGTCCCCGCCGAAGGGGTTTCTCTGGACGAGGTCGAAGCGGCAATGGACGCGGCCCTGACCGATTTCATCGACAAGGGCGTGGACCCGGAGCAGTTGGACCGGATCAAGATGCAGTTGCGAGCGGCGCAGATCTATGCGCGCGACAATGTGGACGGCATCGCCAACCGCTATGGCCGCGCGCTGAGCACCGGGTTGACGGTTGAGGATGTTCAGGCCTGGCCGGACATCCTGCAAGCCGTGACCGCCCAGCAGATCATTGCCGCCGCACGCGACGTGCTGCGCGAAGAAACTTCGGTCACCGGCTGGCTGATGCGCGACGAAGGGGTAAGCCAATGAGAATATTCATTGCAATTTTCACTGCGCTGGTTCTGGCGCTTCCGGTTGCGGCCGAGGTCAAGATCCGGGAAGTGGTTTCGCCCGCGGGCATCACCGCCTGGCTGGTCGAGGATCACTCGATTCCGTTCACCGCGCTGGAATTGCGGTTTCGTGGGGGCACGTCGCTGGATGCGCCGGGCAAACGCGGGGCGATCCATCTGATGACCGGTTTGCTTGAAGAAGGAGCCGGTGATCTTGAGGCACGGCCCTATGCCCGCGCACTTGAAGCGCTGGCGGCCAGCTTTGGCTATGATTCCGGAAGTGATTCCGTGGCGATTTCCGCCCGGTTCCTGAGCGAGAACCGCGACAAAGCGCTGGCCTTGCTGCGCGACACAATCCACAATCCCCGGTTTGACCAGAAGGCAATTGACCGGGTGCGGGGCCAGGTGATTTCAAGCCTGAAATCGGATGCCAAAGACCCGGACGAAATCGCTCAGGCGACGTTTCGGCGCATGGCCTTTGGCGATCATCCCTACGGCAGCGATGGCGCGGGCACAGTGGACTCGGTCACGTCGCTGACCCGTGACGATATTGTTGCGGCCCATGGCGCGGTATTCGCCCGTGACCGGCTTTATGTCGGGGCGGTGGGCGATATCACGGCCGAAGAACTGGGGGCGTTGATTGACGCATTGCTTGGCGATCTGCCGGAAACCGGAGCGCCAATTCCCGGTCCGGCAGGGGTTGCCCTGACTGGCGGCGTCACGGTGGTCGAATTTGACACGCCGCAATCGGTTGCTGTGTTTGGTCAGCGCGGAATTGAGAGGGATCACCCGGATTTCTTTGCCGCTTATGTGCTTAATCAGGTGCTTGGCGGCGGGTCATTCGAAAGCCGTCTGATGGAGGAAGTGCGCGAAAAACGCGGGCTGACCTACGGGGTTTATTCCTACCTTTCACCAAGGGATCTTGCCGCGACCTATCGCGGCGGCGTGTCTTCGGCCAATGACCGTATCGCCGAGGCGATTCAGGTTATCGGCGACGAATGGGCCAAGATGGCCGAAACCGGCGTGACGCAAAAGGAACTGGACGCGGCCAAGACCTATCTGACGGGGGCGTACCCGCTGAGGTTCGATGGCAATGCGCGCATCGCCAGCATCATGGTTGGCATGCAGATGCAGGATCTGCCGATTGACTATATCGCCACCCGCAACGCCAAGGTCGAGGCCGTGACGCTGGCGGATGTGAACCGCGTGGCGGGCCAGTTGCTGGACCCACAGGGGCTGCGGTTTGTGGTGGTCGGCAAGCCCGAGGGTTTGCCGGCGGACTGACCCCGATGGGAAAGGCAAAGACGTTATTCGCCGTAGGGTACCCAGATGTTCTTGATCTCGGTTGAGGCCTTCAGACACTGAACTGTATCGGGCGCGTACCAGTCGCTTGTCCGGCCATTGTTGACCCAGGTGCGTTTGAGGTTGCCTGCCGAGGCGTGTTCGATTTCTGCCGACAGGTCGCTGGACGAGAAGCTCCAGACGGCATCGACATTCAGGTGCCCCGCCAGCGCTGGGGCCATGTCAGCATGGCTGCCGGTCAGGATGTTGACGACGCCGCCCGGCACGTCCGAAGTATCGAGCACCTGATAGAAATCGGTGGCGGCCAGCGGGTAAGGCTCGGACGCGGCCAGCACCACGCGGTTGCCCATGGCAATCGCCGGGGCCATCACCGATACCAACCCCAGCAACGGCACCTCGTCCGCGCACAGCGCGCCGATGATGCCAACCGGTTCCTTCATCGCCAAGGCCACGCCACGGATCGGCACGCCATGCACCTGCCCGTCATACTTGTCGGCCCAGGCGGCATAGGTGAACAGGCGCTGGATTGATGCCGCGACCTCTTTCGCGCCCTGGCGCTTGCCGGTCATGGTATTGATCCGCGCGGCGAACTCATCGGCGCGGGCCGAGAGGTTTTCAGCGATGTAATACAGGATCTGTGCCCTCAGGTGGCCGGTGGTTCCGGCCCAGCCGACCGCGCCCTGCGCCGCCTCGACCGCATTGCGCACGTCCTTGCGGCCGGCCAGCCCCACATGTCCCAGCAGCGCGCCGGATTTGCCGTAAACCGGGCGGGAATAGCCACTGTCAGCCCGCGCCTGTTTGCCGCCGACATACATCTTGGCGGTGCGGTCTATCGGGTCCGCTGGACCTGCATTGCCAATGGCAGGTTCGATCCGTGCCAGTGGTTTGGTTTTTGTCTTGGGCCTTGTATAAGCCGTCAGCCCTTCCCAGCCGCCTTCCCGGCCAAAGCCGCTTTCACGCACCCCGCCAAACCCGGCGGCGGCGTCGAACAGGTTGGTGGCGTTGATCCAGACCACCCCGGCCACCAGTTTCGGCGCGATGTCCAGCGCCAGATTGATATTCTCGCTCCACAGCGTCGCGGCCAGCCCATAGCGGGTATTGTTGGCCAGTTCGACCGCCTCAGAGGGTGTGCGGAAGGTGGTCGAGGCCAGAACCGGGCCGAAAATCTCTTCCTGCATCAGGGTATCGGATGGTGTCAGCCCGGTGATCAGGGTAGGCGGGTAAAAGCAGCCTTCGGGCAGATCAACGGCGGCCTGATAGGTCTCGCCTGCGGTGTTGCCGGCCACCATGCCGGTGATCGTGGCCAGTTGCACCGGATCGACCACCGCACCCACATCAATGCATTTGTCCAGCGGGTTGCCGATGCGCAAACCGTCCATGCGGGCGCGCAGTTTGGTGTAAAACGCCTCGGCGATGCCTTCCTGAACCAAAAGGCGAGAACCGGCACAACAGACCTGCCCGGAATTGAACCAGATCGCATCGACCAGTCCTTCGACGGCGCTGTCGATGTCGGCATCGTCAAACACGATATAGGGCGACTTGCCGCCCAGTTCCAATGTCAGCGCCTTGCCGCTTCCGGCAATCGCCTCGCGGATGCGCCGCCCGACCGAGGTCGAGCCGGTAAAGGCGATCTTGTCGACCTTTGCCGCGACGATCATTTCGCCCACTGTGCCGTCGCCGGTGACGATGTTGACCACGCCTTTGGGCAGACCGGCCTGGCAACAGATATCGGCGAACAGCAGTGCCGTCAGTGACGTGTACTCTGCTGGCTTCAACACAACCGTATTGCCCATGGCCAGCGCCGGCGCGACCTTCCAGGCCAGCATCAACAGTGGGAAGTTCCACGGGATGATCTGGCCGCAAACCCCCAATGCCTGAACGTCCGGCAACACGTCCGGCATCAGTTGCGCCATGCCGGCGTGGTAATAGAAATGCCGCTGCGCCAGCGGAATGTCGATATCGCGCGCCTCGCGGATCGGCTTGCCATTATCCAGCGTTTCCAGAACCGCAAACAGCCGGCTGTGTTTCTGCAGGAGCCGGGCAATCGCGTATAGATATCTCGCCCGCCCGGGTCCGCCTGGCCGCTCCCACTTGCCCTGTGCCGCGCGGGCTGCGTCAACGGCGGCATCCACGTCCGCCTGACTTGCCTGGGTCAGGGTGGCCAGCACCTCTCCCGTGGCCGGATTGCGGCTTTCGAACCCGTCACCGGGCGCAGTAAACGCCCCGTTGATGAAATGCCCGAACCGATCGCCCTGATCCACCAGCCATGCCAGTGCCTCGGCGGCGCTTTCCGGGGCCGGGCCATATTCCATGCTTTCGAATTTGTCTTTGATGGTCATAGCGTATTCTCACCCCATGGCATGGCGATACCCTGCCGAATAGTTCCCGGTCACGTGATGCTCCAACTGCCGTTCGATATCGCCCAGCAGCGAGCTGGCCCCAAAGCGGAACAGGTCGGGGCGCAGCCAGCGATCCCCCAGCTCTTCCTTGATCAGCGCCAGATACACCAGCGCATCCTTGGCCTTGGAAATCCCGCCCGCCGGTTTATAGCCGATGCGATAGCCCGTGCGTTGGTGATAATCGCGGATCGCCCGGACCATCACCAACGACACCGGCAGCGTGGCATTGACGCTTTCCTTGCCGGTCGAGGTCTTGATGAAATCCGCGCCGCCCATCATGCACACCACTGACGCACGCGCCACATTGCGCAGCGTGCCCAGTTCTCCGGTGGCAAGGATCGCCTTGACATGCGCATCGCCACAGGCGGCGCGAAAGGTCTGCATTTCCTCGTAGAGCGCCTGCCAGTTGCCCGACAACACGTGACGGCGCGATATGACGATGTCGATCTCAGCCGCTCCCGCCTTGACGCTTTCGCCAATCTCGGCCACCCGCAAATGGAATGGCGACAGGCCGGCGGGAAAGCCGGTGCTGACGGCGGCCACGGGAATACCGCTGCCGGCCAGCGCCTCGACCGCCGGGGATATCATGTCGTGGTAGACACAGACCGCGCCGACGGTGATTGGCCCCATCCCCAGTGCTTCCAGCAACCCGGCGCGCACCGGCTGGCGGGCCTTGGCACACAGGCGGCGTACGCGCTGGGCGGTGTCATCGCCGGCCAGCGTGGTCAGGTCGATGCAGGTCAGGGCGCGCAACAGCCACGCCGCCTGAAAGTCCTTCTTTACCGACCGCCGCCCCGGCAGGGATGCCGCCCGCCGCTCGATAGCTGAGGTATTGGCCTGTACAGAGCGCACCCACTGCATATCCAGCGCCAGCCCCGGATTGCGCGGCTCGGTCACCTGCGGCAAATGCGCCGTGCGCTCTTTGGTGTGTGTTTCCATCACCGGTCCCCCTGATGGTATCGACGGGTAAAATCGCACGCCAAAAGCAACTTGGCAAGCAAACGCCGGGGATCAGCGGGTTGAAAACGCGATAAGATGTACGCGCGACTCATATTGCGAATAATTCGCAATAGCATTGACATTGTTGCGAGTGGTTCGCATATTTACCCGGATGACAAGAAATCCAAGGGTACTAGTGATGAATTCGCGCCGTTTCATGCTTGCTGGATTGTTGGCTTTGTTGGTGCTGCCGATGGCACCGATACGCAGCTTTGCTCAGGAACCATTGCGCATTGTTGCCACCACCGGCATGATCGCCGACGCCGCCCGCCAGGTCGGTGGTGATCTGGTCGAGGTCAGGGGACTGATGGGACCGGGGGTCGACCCGCACGCCTATCGTCAGACCCGCAGCGACATCGTTGCCATGACAAGGGCGGATCTGGTGCTGTTGCACGGGCTGTACCTTGAGGCGCAGATGCAGGACTTCTTTCACGATCTGGCCCGCAACCGCAACGTAGTTGCCGTGGCCGAGGCCTTGCCGCGTGACAAGCTGCGCAGCCATGACACCTATGCCGATAAGTTCGATCCGCATGTGTGGATGACGCCGGTCTTGTGGAAAGACGTGGTGAGCGAAGTCCAGCGCGCCCTGACCGACGCCCGCCCCGAATCCGCCGATACTTTCGCCGCCAATACAGGGGCCTATCGCGAAGATCTGGACCGGCTGGCCGAGTATGCCGCGCGCAGCATGGCCAAAGTGCCCGACGACAACCGAATTTTGGTGACCGCGCATGACGCGTTCGGCTATTTCGGCCAGTCGTTTGGCATCGAAGTGCTGGGCATTCAGGGCATCTCGACCCAAAGCGAGGCCGGGCTGAACCGCATCGGCAAGCTGGTGGATCTGCTGGTCGAGCGTCGGGTCACTGCCGTTTTCGTAGAAAGCTCGGTATCGGACCGCTCCATGAGGGCGCTGATTGAAGGGGCCGCCGCCAGGGGGCACGAACTGAAGGTCGGAGGAGAACTGTTCAGCGATGCCATGGGCGAGGATGGCACCTATGAAGGCACCTATCTGGGCATGATTGATCATAACGTGACGGTGATTGCCTCGGCTTTGGGGGCGGATGTGCCGGAACGCGGCATGGACAAAAAACTTTCGGCGGGGTTCTGAGGATATGCTTGAACTGGCTTCAACACATGGGGTGATACCCGGCGAAACCGGGCTGGAAGACAGCCCGCTGGCGATCAGGGGGCTGACCGTGTCCTATGGTCAGAAACCGGCTGTATTCTCGGTTGACATGACCGTTCAGCCGGGGGCCATGACGGCGATCATCGGTCCCAACGGGGCGGGCAAATCGACGCTGCTCAAGGCGGCGCTGGGCATTGTCAAACCGCTGTCTGGGCAGGTGCAGGTCTATGGCAAGTCGCTGAATGAACAGCGCGGGCGCATTGCCTATGTGCCACAGCGCGCCAGCGTTGACTGGGATTTTCCGACCCGGGTGATCGACGTGGTGCTGATGGGGCTTTATCGCCAGCTTGGCCTGCTTGGCCGGATCCGGGGGCAGCACAAGCAGCGCGCGACCAGGTGTCTGGACCGGGTGGGCATGCGCGACTTTGCCGACCGTCAGATCGGCCAATTGTCCGGTGGTCAGCAGCAACGGGTGTTCCTGGCCCGCGCCCTGGCGCAGGATGCGGATCTTTACCTGCTGGACGAACCCTTTGCCGGGGTCGATGCGGCGACGGAAAAGGCCATCATCGGCGTGCTGAAATCGCTGCGCGAAGAGGGCAAGACGGTGGTCGTGGTGCATCACGATCTGGCAACCGTCACCGAATATTTCGACAATGTGTTCCTGATAAACACCCGCAAAGTGGCCGAAGGGCCGGTGGCCGAGGCGTTTACCGCCGACACGCTTCAGGCGACCTATGGCGGACGACTGGCCACGGCGCAGGTCGATCAACTGGCCCGCGCGCTGGGATAGAGCCATGATCGGTGACGCCCTATCATTGCAGCTTGGCTATAACGCCACGCTGGTTGCCATTGGCGCGACCCTGTTGGGGATCGCAGCCGGGGTCACCGGCACGTTCCTGTTCCTGCGCAAACGCGCGCTGGTCAGCGATGCGATTTCACACGCGACCCTGCCAGGTGTGTGTCTGGCGTTCATCATCATGGTGGCGCTGGGTGGCGACGGGCGCAATCTGGTCGGGCTGCTGGCCGGATCGGCGGTTTCCGCCTGGATCGGGTTGTTGTGCCTCAGTTGGCTGACCCGCAACACGCGACTGGCCGAAGACGCGGCCATCGGCTCGGTTCTGTCGGTGTTCTTTGGCCTCGGCATCGTATTGCTGACGGTGATTCAGACCATGGGGTCGGGCCGTCAGGCGGGCCTCGAGGGGTTCCTGCTGGGATCGACCGCCGGCATGCTCTGGTCCGATGCGATGGTGATCGCCATCGGCGGGGCGGTGACGCTGGCGCTGATCCTGTTGCTGCGCCGGCCCATGACGCTGGTGGCGTTTGACCCGGAATACGCCGCGGCGCGCGGATTGCAGGTGGACCGGGTTGATCTGGCGATGATGGGGCTGGTGATGGCGGTAACGGTGGTTGGTCTGAAGATCGTCGGGCTGATCCTGATTGTTGCGCTGCTGATCATTCCGCCGGTCACGGCGCGGTTCTGGACCGAACGGTCGGACCGGGTGGTGCTGCTGGCCGGGCTGATCGGCGGGTTTTCCGGCTATGTCGGCGCGGCCCTGTCGGCCTCGGCCCCGAACCTGCCGACCGGGCCGATCATCGTGCTGGTCGGGTTCACATGTTTCGCCATTTCGCTGTTCCTGGCCCCCAACCGGGGCGTGCTGGCGGCGGTGCTGCGCCACCTGCGGTTCCAGCGCCGGGTACATCTGCGGCAGGGGTTGCTGGCGCTAGCACAGGCCCAGCCGATCTACGAAAAGCTGACCCTGCGCCTGTTGCGCCGGGCCGGGTTCGCCCGCGCCGACGGAGTGGCCACCGAAACGGGGCGCGCCCGCGCCGCCAAGGCATTGCGGGACGAAAAGCGATGGGAAGTGGTGCGCGCCGATCAATCGCACGAGGCGGCGGCGGCGCTGTATGACGGGTTGCGCGACATCGAAACGGTGCTGACCCGCGACCAGATTGCCGATGTGGATGCCCGCATTGGCGGGCCACAGGGGGTAAGCGCATGAGCGGCGAAGAATTCGTCCCCCTGTCCCTGACGCCGCTGCTGATCGGCATATTCGCCGCCGTGGCCTGCGCGCTGCCCGGCAACTTTCTGGTGCTGCGCCGGCAGGCGCTGATCGGCGATGCCATCAGCCACGTGGTGCTGCCCGGTATCGTCGTGGCGTTCCTGGCCACCGGCGTGATCGCCGCCTGGCCGATGATGCTGGGCGCGGCGGTGGCGGCGGTGGTCGCGGTGATCCTGATCGAGGCAATCCGCCGCCTTGGCAAGATCGAGCCGGGGGCGGCAATGGGCGTGGTGTTCACCTCGATGTTCGCCGCTGGCGTGTTGTTGCTGGAACAATCGGACACCTCGTCGGTGCACTTGGATGTGGAACACGCGCTGTTTGGCAATCTGGAAAGTCTGATCTGGCTGGATGCAACCGGCTGGAGTTCACTTTTTGACCTCAAGGCGCTGCGTGGGTTGCCGGTCGAATTGCCCCGGATTGCCATTACGCTGGTGAGTGTGATCATCTTTACCGTGATCTTCTGGCGGCCCTTGAAACTGTCCACCTTCGACGAAGGTTTTGCCCGCACGTTGGGCATACGTACCAATGTGCTGGGGCTGGGGCTGGTGATCGTTGCGGCGATTGCGGCTGTTGCGGCATTTGATGCGGTTGGCTCGATCATCGTCATTGCCATGTTCATCTGCCCGCCGGCCGCGGCGCGGCTGATGACCAACCGGCTGGAGCATCAGATCGGCTGGAGCGTGGTGTTCGCCATCGCGTCAGCGGTGCTTGGCTATGTGCTGGCTGGGTACGGGCCTTTGTGGCTGGGCGGGCGTGACGCGGTCAGCGCGGCGGGCATGATCGCCACGGTCTCGGGTCTGATCCTGGCCCTGACGGCGGTTTTCGGCCCTTGCCGCACCCGCAGCGGCGCGCCGGTTCAGGGCTGACTTCGGGCTGACTTCGGGCTGACATTCCAGTGGTCGAATCGCGCATAGCCGTGCTAGGTATAGCGGTATGGCACATCTAACCCCCCATATCAGCGATCTGCGCCCGGTAATTCGCCAGTTGGACGAGGCGGCGATCAACCGTATCGCTGCCGGCGAAGTGGTGGAACGGCCTGCCTCGGCGGTCAAGGAACTGGTCGAGAACGCGATTGATGCGGGGGCCACGCGGATAGGCATCGACATTGCGGATGGCGGCAAGACGCTGATCCGGGTGACCGATGATGGTTGCGGCATTGCGCCGGATGATCTGGGGCTGGCTCTGTCGCGCCATGCGACCTCGAAAATCGACGGCTCTGACCTGTTGAATATCCATACGTTTGGCTTTCGCGGCGAGGCGCTGCCGTCGCTGGGTGCTGTCGGACGGCTGAGCATCACCAGCCGGGTTTCGGGCGGCGATGCGGGGCAGATCCGGGTTGAGGGCGGGACAATGGGCGCGGTCAGGCCGGCGGCTCTGCGGGCCGGGACCACCGTTGAGTTGCGCGACCTGTTTTACGCCACGCCCGCACGGCTGAAATTCATGCGCACGGATCGGGCCGAGGCGCTGGCGATCAGTGATGTCGTCAAGCGGCTGGCAATGGCCGAGCCTTCGGTTGGGTTTACCCTGCGCGATGTCACCGGCGACAAGGATCGGGTGACCTTCCGGGCGGACGCGGAAACCGGCGATTTGTTTGATGCGCTGGGGGCCAGGCTGGGGCAGATCCTTGGGCGCGAGTTTGCCGAAAACGCACTGGCCATTGATGCCACGCGCGAAGGGCTGAGGTTGTTCGGCTACGCTGCTTTGCCGACCTATTCGCGCGGCGCGGCAGTGGCGCAATTCCTGTTCGTCAATGGACGTCCCGTGAAGGATCGGATGCTGACGGGGGCGCTGCGCGCGGCCTATTTCGATTTGCTCAGCCGCGATCGCCATCCGGTGGCGGCGCTGTTTATCGACTGCGACCCTGAACTGGTGGACGTGAACGTGCATCCGGCCAAATCCGAAGTGCGGTTTCGCGATCCGGGGCTGGCGCGCGGGCTGATCGTGTCGGGCCTGCGGCACGCGCTGGCCGAGGCGGGACATCGCGCATCCAGCACAGTGGCGGCCGGCGTCCTGGGGACCATGACGCCGGAACCAACCGGCGCGCGGGTTTATCAGATGGATCGCCCGTCTTTGGGCGCGCGCCAGGCGGCCTATACTGCACAAGCCCCCGGTTTCGCCGAAACGCAAGGCCAGTTCAGCGGGCGGGTGGTCGAAATTCCCGACATCAGCGAGGATGCCCAACCGGCGCAAGAGCATTTGCCGCTGGGTGCCGCGCGGGGGCAGGTGCACGAGAATTACATCATTGCCCAGACACAAACCGGCATGGTCATCGTTGACCAGCATGCGGCGCATGAACGGCTGGTCTATGAAAAACTGAAGCGCCAGATGGCCGAAAATGGTGTCGCCGCGCAGGCGTTGCTGATCCCCGAAATCGTTGATCTGAGCGAAAGCGACGCCGCGAGGCTGCTGGAAATTGCACCGGAACTGGCCAGCCTGGGCCTTGCAATCGAACCCTTTGGCGGGGGCGCGGTTGCGGTTCGGGAAACCCCTGCGATCCTGGGGGAAGTCAATGCCGCTGCGATGATCCATGACATTCTGGATGAACTGACGGATCTGGGCGACAGCCAGGCTGTGCAGGCCCGGATCGAGGCGATCCTCAGTCGGGTGGCCTGTCATGGTTCGATCCGGTCGGGCCGGCGGATGCGCGCCGAAGAGATGAACGCTTTGCTGCGCGAGATGGAGGCGACACCGCATTCGGGCCAGTGCAATCATGGGCGCCCTACCTATGTGGAGCTGAAACTGGCCGATATCGAACGGCTGTTTGGGCGCACATGATAGAAGTATCAGGATACGAACTGGAGTTACCGACCTGGCTTGTCCAACAGTGGCCCATGGTATCTGCGGGCCTGGGAATTGTTCTGGTGTTGCTGGCGTTTGCGGTTTTGAGACGAAAGAAAGATCGCCAGGATCCAATCATAACCGAGCTGCGACTTTTGGGAGAGCAATTTCGCCATCTTGAAATGGGGCAGGAGAATTTGCGCGGCGGATTGCAGAATGCCTCGGATACGCAGGCCAACGCACAGGTGCAGGTGATCCAGGTGGTCGAGGCGCGGCTGTCCGATCTTCATACACAGATGAACGACCGGCTGGCGGATAATGCCGCAAAGTCCAACCGCGCACTGGCCGACATGCAGGAACGGATGAAGGACACGCTGCATGGCAGTTCCAAACAGACCGCGACATCGCTGACACAATTGCAGGAACGGCTGGCAGCGATTGACAAGGCGCAGGACAATATCACCCAGCTGTCAAGCGATGTCCTTAGTCTTCAGGACATTCTGAGCAACAAGCAGACGCGCGGCGCATTCGGGGAAATCCAGTTGAATGATATCGTGTCCAAGGCGCTGCCCAGGGACAGTTACGATTTGCAGGCAACACTGAGCAACGGCAAGCGGGCCGATTGCCTGATCCACCTGCCCAATCCGCCGGGACCGATTGTTATCGACAGCAAGTTTCCTCTGGAGGCCTACGAGGCGCTGCGCCGGGCCGAGAGTCAGGCCGAGATGGCCGAGGCGATGCGTATGATGCGCACGTCCGTTCGGGTGCATATCAAGGCCATATCCGAGCGCTATATTCTTGAGGGTGAAACCGCCGACGGCGCGCTGATGTTCCTGCCGTCCGAGGCGGTTTACGCTGAGTTGCACGCCAATTTCCCGGAACTGGTGCGCGAAGGCTTTGCCGCAAGGGTGTGGATCGTGTCGCCGACCACCTGCATGGCGACGCTGAACACCATGCGGGCGATTCTGAAGGACGCAAGAATGCGCGAACAGGCCGGGGCAATCCGCAAGGAGCTGGCGTTTTTGCACAAGGACGTCGAACGGCTGGGCGACCGGGTTGTCAATCTGGACCGGCATTTCGGGCAGGCGGCCAAGGACATTGCCGAGATCAAGATCAGCGCCGACAAGGCCGGGCGGCGGGCGCTGCGGCTGGATAACTTTGATTTTGAGGAAATCGCACCGGATGAAATAAGCGGTGCTGTACCTCTGGGCAAACAAGATACCTAGGGTCTGGACCCATTAATCCTGCGCCATCAGCGCGAGATCAGTTTTTGCCGCAAACTTGTTTAAAATATGAGGATGTGGCGGGGTCACATAGGAG
>Ga0209121_10004311_pt1 | contig 13333 bp, 11 predicted proteins | sample Cruoilmetagenom3_FD_187292 | JGI IMG/M metagenome (GOLD analysis project Ga0209121, IMG submission 187292) | Oil polluted marine microbial communities from Coal Oil Point, Santa Barbara, California, USA - Sample 3 (SPAdes) (version 2) | ecosystem: Environmental > Aquatic > Marine > Oil seeps ... | reverse complement strand
CCAAAAACTCGAATTTCACCCGTAAAAAGGCTGAATTTTTGGGTAAATGGTAAACTCATGTACTAAGGTACTGGTGATATTGGTTTTTGGGGATGAGTACCCTGCTAGAGAACAGATTGTTGCCCGGGCAGTCGGCTCACACTCAATACTCAGAGCAGGCTCGGAGGCATGACGCTAGACATTACGGAATTGATTATTTATCACGAAAAATATTGCAGGGCTTTACGCAGCCGCGTTTCGGCATCAGCATTTTCTTCCTTACCCAGGGATTGCAGTGCAGCTTGCGCTTCCACAATGGAATATCCCAGGGCTGTCAGGGCTTCCATCACCTCGGTATCGACATCGTCCATTTTTGACGCCGCTTCCAGTGGCTCCAGCGGCTGGATTTTCCCCTGTAAATCAAGGATGATCTTTTGTGCGGTTCTCTTCCCGATGCCGGGTACCCGGGTGAAAATCTCAGGTTGGTCGCCAGTGATTGCCCGGCGTACTGCTTCGGGGGTTAGGGTTGAAAGAGATGCCAGTCCGATTTTGGGTCCCACCCCAGCAACGCTGATCAGGTGAATAAACAGATCTCTTTCTTCGATCGTATTAAACCCATATAAAGACAGGTTGTCCTCGCGCACAACAAGATACGTGTGAAAGGTTTTTTTATTTCCCGGACGGCAGTTCAGGCAGGTGTCTTCTGTAAGATTAAGCAGAAAACCAATGCCGCCCACGTTGATCACGATCTGACTTTCGAGAACGTGACTGATTTCGCCTGAAATGGATGCAATCATGCGTTTATTTTCTCCAGCTTTCGGGTTTGGTTGTAGATTTCATACAGCATTACAGCTGTGGCAGCGGCTAAGTTTAAGGAGTCGCTGCGCCCTTCCATGGGAATAGTGACCATGAAGTCGCAAACGGATTGCATTTCTGCTGAAAGCCCATGACGTTCGCTGCCCATCAATAGGATTAAGGGGTGGGGATAGTCAAGACTCTGGTAATCTTTTATTGCGCTATCTGATGTGCCAACCAGGGTTATTTGATTGGTTTGTCCCCAATTTTGAAGGGATTCCCAATCAGCCTGTGCCAGTTCCAACGAAAATAGGGCTCCCATGCTTGCTTTGACCGCTGTGGGGTCATAGGGGTCGGTGGAATGACCGAGAAGGATCACACCCCTGCATCCGACGGATTCAGCAGTTCGAATGATGGTGCCGAGATTGCCTGGATCGGAAACAGCATCCAATGCCACCCATAGATCATCCGGTCCTACAAGGATGCGATCCAGGGATTGCCAGTTTTGCTTCAAAACAGCACCTATCCCTAGGGGGCCTTCTCTGTGTGCGATTTTTTGATAAATTTCGGCACTGACATCAATCCTCTCCACATTTTGGAGGGCGGGGTGTTCAAGCAGCGAGCAGCCAAAATCGCTGACCAATAGGTCGGGTGCAATCACCAGCATCTCGAGAGGTGCACCAGTTTGCACTGCTTCACCCACAATTCGTAAACCCTCGATAAAAAACTGACCGGTTTCTTTCCGATATTTTTTTTGTTCGAGTTTACGGATTAACTTGACTTTTTGGTTGGAAAAGCTGGTTATGACCGTCATGTTTCCGCTTTCTGCACGAAATTATTGAATGATTGGTGGTTAATGTGGCAAATTGCCACGGCTAATGCGTCTGCAGCGTCGTCTGGTTTGGGAAGGTCAGCTAGATGAAGAAGGGCTTGCACCATACGTTGTACCTGCGCCTTACCAGCATTACCGTAACCACATACCGTTTGTTTGATTTCATTTGGCGTATATTCACTGATTGGCAGCTTGCTTTGTGCAAGTGCCAGCAAAGTGACGCCCCGTGCTTGCCCAACAGAAAAAGCAGTCCTCACATTTTTCTGGAAAAATAGTTTCTCAACCGCGCTGGAATCGACCTGATATTGTCTTAAAAGGTCTTTGAGTTCCTTATAAAGGAACGCCAATCGATCAGGATCAGGAATTCCAGACTCCGTCCTGATGACGCCATAATCGATGCACTGGTAATCGCTGCGTTCACCCGTTTGGATCAGTCCATATCCTGTGATGGCAATACCAGGATCAATACCGAGAACAAGCATCTTGCGCTTATTCGTTTTCCATTGCCTGGATGGCTTCTTCGGTGATATCCAGATTGGAATAGATGTTTTGGATATCATCGAGTTCTTCAAGGTTTTCAATGGTTCTCATCACCTTGATGGTTTTTTCGGTGTCCAGGTTGATCTCTTGTTTTGGTAAGAAACGAATACCGGAATCCTCTGGTTTGATATTGGCATTACTCAGGTGATCTGCAATGGATTGATACCTGTTAGGTGTACCAATAATCTCAATCAGATTGTCATCCTGTTTAATGTCATCAGCGCCGGCTTCAACCGCCAGTTCAAAAATGGTATCAAAATCATATTTATCACCAGGAATTGCAAAGTAAGTCATGCGCTCGAATTGCCAGCTAACGGATCCTGGGTCTCCCATACCGCCACCTGCTTTTGAAAGGATATGACGAAGTTCAGCAACGGTGCGGTTGCGGTTTTCCGTGACGCACTCAATCATCAATGCAACACCATGGGGAGCATACCCTTCGTAGAGGATTTCTTCGAAATCCAGGCCCTCTTTATCCTCGCCTGTGCCGCGTTTGATTGCCCGATCGATGCTGTCCTTAGGCATGTTGGCTGCTTTGGCTTTATCAATGGCTAACTCGAGGCGTACATTCATCTCGGGGTCGCTGCCCCCTTCATGGGAAGCGATCACAATCTCGCGTGCTATGCGGGTGAAAATCTTGCCTTTTTTGGCGTCCGCAGCACCTTTCTTACGTTTGATGGTCGCCCAATGCGAATGTCCTGACATAGAAACGTTCTCCTTAAAAATCCAAAAATTAATAACGGGGTTGTAACTACATAAAGATTATACCATTTACGCCATGAAATTGATGGTTTAGCATCATTTATTGATTATACAAATAATTTTTTAATTTACCTTAAGACAGCCTGCGTTCTAACCTGTCCAGCCGATATCTTATTTTTTCCTGCCATTGAAAATGCTCATAGGCTGGCAGGTGATGTTCCTGGAGGATATATATACCCTTTAAAGTCCATTCTTTAGCAGTTGCAAGGTTTTTTGCACGATGTTCGAAATATTTTGCTAACTCCTCGATGGCATAAAGGGCATTATTTTCTGCTGCTAATTCCCATAATGAAATGGCTTTTTCCCAGGCATCCTGGCGTTTGAGAAGGAAGGAATATCGCTCAATAGTATCCCAATACAGCTCCTCAGGGATATCCGAATCCAGTGCTTTCTGATATAGTTTTTGTGCCTTGGGGATTTCGCCCATCGTTTCAAAGAAACGAGCTAATGCAACAACATCCTCAATATGGGTTATTTTTTCTGAATAGGGGTCACTTAGAAGGTATGCCATATGGCTGAATAAGCCTGCTAAGCTGAGAATATCAATTGCATTGTGATAAAAGATCCCACCCATCGGGCTTGCATCCTGGGTCTTAAGGTATTCAAAATACATCTCCGGGATCAAATAACCCGGCACCTCGTCCTCACCTCGTTGAACGCCCAGGATTTGGTTTTCAACGTTGGATAAAGTTCGGCTTTCCAAGCGTATTCGCCACAGCCTTCTTGCTAAGGGTAAGAGGTCAAAGTGATCAATATCGGTAAATGGGCTGGTCATTCCCATCAATGTATAGCGTGTATTCAACAGGGGGATATCAAAGGATTTGCCGTTGTAAGTGATGACCGCTTTCATCCCATCCATAAACTCCGATAAACCGGCTAATAGAGCAGGCTCTTCCCCGGGATGGCGCATAAAGAACTGAGCAAGATGAAAGCCCTGATCTGTAAAACGGCCTAATCCAACCTCAAAGGCATAAGTTCCCGTGCCTCCTGAGAGACCGCTGGTTTCGGTATCAAGAAAGATAAAATCCTTAAGGTTAGTAGAAGATAAAGTGTTTGCCCCAGCCCATTGACAGAGCATTTTGATAGGCTGTTCTGTATAAAGGGGTTTTTTTCCATGTTTGTAATCCCGCTGGTAGATTTCTTCATGGCAAAAAACTTGTCCATAGATCACCTCTCGAAATTGACCATCGATCACCGACTCGATGGGGAGTTTATTGAGGCGACTTTTATCAAATTTTGCTTCTTTCCCCATCGTGACCCCAAGGGCTTTGAGTTGTTCTGAGAGTGATTTCCAATCAGTCATTTCGGATTAATGCCTTAAGAATTGCAAGGGTTTCCGTCTTTCCGCCAGAACCTTCTTCCCCAATGGGTCCGACACAGGAAGGGCAGCCGTCTTCACATTCACAATAAGTCAGGGTTTCTAAGGCTTGAGAGATTAATTGATCATGCATGATGTATAGGTTTTCTGACAAGCCTAAGCCGCCTGGGATGTTATCAAATAAAATTATCGTTGGTTTCCCTTCACCCAGGCTTGAATTTGGATCATAATGCACATCAATATCCTCACCATCACACATCAACATCAGGGGAGCCAAATTGTGTAAAACGTAACTTAATCCAGCCATACCGCTGCGTATTCGAACACTGGTTTCAGCTTTTTTATGGCATGTTGGGCAGAGTGTTATTAGATTTTGTAATTGATTCGCAACCTCCCGATTTGTGAAGCTGCGGAAGGGTTGGATATGATGGACGTGTAATGGGCGATCCACACCCAAAGCGCTGCAAACCTGGCAGCGATGCCCATCGCGGTTCAATACATGCTGACGGATTTTCTCCCATTCTGATCCGTATTCGTTCTGCCCTGAGTTCCAGAGCATTTGATCTTTGAGATTGTTCACCGTCTCATCATTTAATGAAATCCAATAGCCAATGGTATTGAGATGGGTGGGAGGGAGGTTCACCTTACCGCCGCCCAGGAACTCATGGGTGAACCAGCGGATCTTGCGGTAACCGACAACTTTAGTGGTTACAAGGATTTCACCTAGAGCTCTCCTGGCACCAATAACCTGGGATTGCTTGAGTTGATTTTTCTCTTCGACACGTGTTTCTTTTTGCGCCTGTGTATAATAATCGACTGTTGTTTGGCGGAGATGTGCCACACCTGTATCGAGATCCAGGTTGTCAACCTGGTAGGCGGTGCCCTCGTGTAAATAAATCGCTTCGGGATGCACCATCCAATAAGCACTGTTGAGGTCCACCTGACCGATGGTCTCGTTTCTATAAGTTCCTTTGACGATCAGGCTGATGTTATCCGGTGTTGCGTTCCGCAATGAGATATCCCCTGCCGGGTATTGATCTGCCATCCAGAAAAAGCGGTCCCCTTGCTGGTGCAATTGACCATCCTGGGAAAGTAATTCAAGAAAGGCAGTCAGTCTTTCAGCTGTAATTGCGCCGAAGCCTTCGCTTTTCTGAAAAGGGAGTTCGAATGCAGCGCAGCGGATATGCTGCAGGAGGATGAGCAGGTTGTTTGGCGCAATCAAAGCGCGTTCAGGTGAGCGATCAAAAAAATAATCCGGGTGTCTTGCCAGGTATTGGTCCATAGCGGTGGCTGATGTAACCAGCACAGCAAGCGAAGGAGCAAGTTTACGTCCTGCACGTCCTGCCTGCTGACGTGCAGCTGCAATGCTTCCCGGGTACCCGATTAGCACAGCGGCGTCCATGCCCCCAATATCGATCCCTAATTCCAGAGCAGAGGTCGCCACGACACCCTGGACATCCCCACGTCGCAAGCCTTCTTCGATTGCCCGGCGTTCTTTGGACAAGTACCCACTGCGATAACCTCGCACACGATTGGGGTTTTGGCTGGTATCCCGCTGGCGAAGATAAGTCAGGATCAATTCTATGGACCGCCGTGTGCGGCCAAAAACGATGGTTTGAATATTTTCTTCAAGAAGCTCCCCCGCTAAAAAGGAGCCTTCTAACAAAGAACTTTGCCGAATACCCAGTTTTTTATCAACAAACGGGGGATTGTAGATCAGGAAATGTTTCTCGCCATGTGGGGATCCATCCTGATCGATGACGGTAACGGGTTTCTCGATTAATCCTTCAGCCAGGGCTTTTGGGTTGGCAATGGTGGCTGAGGTCAGGATGAACTGCGGTTGACTTCCGTAAAATCTGCAAATCCGTTTTAAGCGGCGGATGACGTTAGCGACGTGAGAGCCAAAAACGCCGCGGTAGGCGTGCATTTCATCGATGACAACGAACCGTAAAGATGAAAAGAAATCCTTCCATGCAGTATGGTGGGGGAGGATCCCAGTATGGAGCATATCCGGGTTGGTAAGGATGATACTGCTGTTTTGCCGAAGAACCGAACGAAGGTGTTGGGGTGTATCCCCATCGTAGATATTAACCTGGTTGATCTCGGGAATGCTGATTCCCTGGAGGGTTTCTCGAAGATTTTTTAGCTGATCCTGGGAGAGCGCTTTAGTGGGGAAAAGGTAAAGGGCTTTTCCACCCGGAATTTTGAGCAGGCTGTCGATCACCGGCAGGTTGTAACACAGAGTCTTCCCACTGGCAGTCCCTGAGACGATGGCGATATTATGGCCTTCGATCACCTTTTGAAAAGACTGAGATTGATGTTCATACAGGGCATTGAAACCCATTGTTTGCAGCTGGTCTTTGAGCTGTGGCGAAAGGCTATCTGGAAATGTGGTTAGTGCTGCTGGTTTAGCAGCTAACACGCGCCATTCGACCACGTTCTGTGCAATCGTCTGATGGCTGCGCCACCTGCTGAGAATAGTTTTGATCTTATCTGTCATAGAATTCTTCGAATATTTGTTTTATTTATCATAATCTGTTTGGAGCAATGACGCAATATTTAAAGAGAAAAATTATTCCCTTCTGGGTGATCCAGGGGTTGATAAAAAGTAATGACTTATCAGAGAGAAAAATGGCGTCCAGGGGGCTGGAAAATTTATTAGCTGCTTTTCTTTGCAATGCGTGCTTATTGCATGGGATTCTTTAATGGTAGTGTATGGATGGTCTATGAATATCGCGCGTGAACGGACCAAAATTCATCTTGGATAGAAGAAGGATATTATTTGTTTTTTTGAGCTTTGTGGATGATCCAATCGACCAAGGGATAAATGAGATTTCCCATAAGACCGATCATAAGGTAGATCAATTTGCCCTCAAAACCGGGAATGATAACATACTTTCCTTTTTTTACCCCTGCCAGGATGGATTTGGCAACTTTTTCAGCGGAGAGCACACTGGAGGCGCCGGCAATGGCTTTGGTTTCTGCAGGTTTGAGGTCTTTTTCAAACGCAAGTTGGGGCGTATCTGTGTCAGGTGGAAAAACGATGTGGCAGGTAATGCCCAGGGGCTTCATCTCAGAGCGAAGCACATCGGTCAGCCCTCGTACGGCATATTTGGATGGGCCGTAAGCAGAATAGCCGAAAACGCCAGCAAAACTTGCCTGTGACGAAATATTCACAATGGTTCCAGACCCTCGTTGGATCATATCGTCAATCAGGCATTTAATCACATGTAATGTGCCAAAATAATTGACATCCATTTGCCATTGAAAGATGTCTAAGTCCAAATCCTGAAAATAACCGGGATAGGTCACACCAGCGGAGTTGATCACAAGGTCCGGTAAACCTGCGAGGGCTGTCCATTCGGCTAATTTTTGAGACAAATCCTGATAATCGGTGGCATCACAGGAGATAATATCAATTTTCTGATTTTCATTGACGGCTAAAACAGAAACCTCTTCCCGCGCCTTTTTGAGTTTTGTCATATCTCGAGCGAGGAGACATAAACTGGCCCCCTCCTGATACAGTGCTTTGGCGAGTGCCAGGCCAATACCACTTGATCCACCTGTAATGAGTGCCAGTTGAAATCTGTTCATTTAATGCGACCCACAAGTGTTGCAAGCGCTCCCAGTGCATCCGGTGCAAGTGCTGCTGCCAGCAATGGGGCGACCTTGACTTGATGCGTTGAAAAGTGAGATCTTGCGTTTGACATCCTGAGATTGACAGTTAATACAGGTCAGACTCGCATCAGCATCCTTCATAGGGCGAATTGTTTCAAAGCTTGTCTGGCAATTCTGACATGTGTATTCGTAAATTGGCATAATATTATGCTTCCTGAGAAGATTTCTGGAACGGAATAATTTTAGCGCACTGGTAAGCGCGTGTCAACTTTAATTATATAATGCTTTTTTCGAGGAAAAAAGCTAATAATCCGGCTGCCGGTGGGACGATGAAGGTGATCCCATATCGTATTAGCGCGAGTTTTGGATCGATCAAGGCGATTTCAACAGGCAGACGGGTCACAGACCATAAGGACCAGGCAGTAACGAAGCCGACCATCGCTCCCATCCCAGCACCAGCTTTGTAAAACCCGGCTGCAATTGGAAAGGCGGCATAAGGCGAGCCAGGGATCAAACCACCAGCCAGGCAACCGAAAAGGACGGCTTTAAAACCCGCTTTATTTCCCAACCAGTCTGCGATTAATGCTTTTGGGACCAGTACTTGGATTAAACCGGCTAATAAAAAACCGACCAACAGGAGTGCCAGGTTGTTCCAAAGGGTCATCCCTGCCATTTTAATCCCATTGAAGGCTAATGTTTTATCTTTTATCAACATGAAAATAAACAAAACAACGGAAATTACGATAAGGATTACGGTCGTTGTATCCATTTTAGGACCCCAGTTTTTGTTTTTCATTATTCATAAACTCCTGTTCCTTCGGACAAGATCAATGATATGTTTGATCGCCCGGGAGTCAGCAGGTTGATATCGCTTTGTTAATTGGGATCATTCTGTTTATGTTAATTAAACGCCAATGACAAAGCTTGCAAAGGTTTAATACGTTTAAGCCAGAGCCTGTTATTGATATCTTTCCCTGATGGCAGGGATTAAGTACTCATGAAATGAGCGTTCACAGTCATAATCAGGTTCCCAATCCCAATCCTTACGGGCTGCTGAATCATCCACACTTTCCGGCCATGTATCCACGATGCGTTGTCGGCAGTCATCCACTGCAAAGTTAATCTTTGCATCCGGAAAAGCTTCCAGAACAATATTGAAGATTTCTTGGGCAGACACGCTAAAACTGGTCACATTGTAAACCAGCTGCGAAAGCCTGTTTTTGGCGACTTTCTCCAAATAGACCAGTGCTTTAACAGCGTCAGGCATGACCATGAATGGGATGGTTGTCTCGGGTCTTACAAAACACTGGTATTCTTCCCCTTTGGCAGCTGCGTGAAGCATTTCCGGGCCAAAATCGCTGGTGCCGCCTGTGGGGGTCGTCTCTGCACTGATTAATCCCGGAAAACGGATGGCGCGAAAATCGACGGTTTCTTGACCGCCACAGTCCACTGCTAATTGACGGTAGTAGGAGCTGTAATAGCGCCCGAGATGTTCGCAATACAATTTATTGCACCCATACATTGTTGTGGGATAATTCCATTCCCATTCCTTGACAGCACCTGCTTCTGATTTCACTTTCAGGTCCGGGATTCCAAAGGCAGCGATGGAACTTGGATATATGAATTTAACAGGCGTGCCCTGCCATTGGGATTGCTCCACCGCCAGGCGAAGCAGGTTCATCGTACCTTCGACGTTAATACGGTGCGCAGTTTCAGGATTGTATTCAGCTTTGGTTGAAAGAATTGAGGCAAGGTGGTAAATCGTAGCGATTTCGTGTTCGACGACCAGCCTGCCCAGGAGCATCTGGTCGAGAATGTCCCCAACAATATAAGTACTGCATAAGGGTCTCAAGGTTTTATCCAGCGGCGCAACATCCAATGCAACAATGTTGGCATCCATGTTTTCAGCAAGGTAATGAATTAAGCCATGTCCAATCTCTCCATTGGCTCCGGTAATTAAAATGACCTTTTGACGCATAAGCTCCTCCTGAGGTGGTGACATAATAAACAGAGATCGCTTCAATTGTATCAAATCTCTTTAAAGATTGGGGATTAGATAGGATTTTATTAGGCCAATCGTAAAGTCAAAGATCAGATTGGAGAAAAAGGATCTTATGCTGCTATAAAGGTTAGCAAACCGAATAGAAAAATGACAAAATGATCAATGAAGACCTAACCCTAAATCCCTTCCCTGAAAGGAAGGGACTTTAAGCACCTGGCTATAGATATGGATTGGGTTTTCGTGTTTGTGAACCTGTGACCTTTATTCGTCCAGTGCTATGGAGATATTCATCCGCCTGATTTTGTCTGTGGATTCGGGTGAAATCAGCATGACGATGATACTCATATCGTCTTTTGGGCGACCCTCATCCAATCGCATGGCTCGGCTGAGCAGGTAATCTGCCACTTCCTGCGCTGTCGGTTCTTGTTCTTCAAATAAGGCTTCAATTGTGACACAAATATCTGGATTTTGAACATCCTCTCGCCCAGCCTGGTAGACCCCGTCGGAAAATGCAATCACAGCCATGCCAGGTTTGATGGGTAATTCGACGATTGACGGCTTGATTTCTATTTTCTTACCGATGGGCTCACTGTCTGTGGATAAACAATCGACATTTTCATCCGTTACAAGGAAGACAGGCACCGGATTATTTCGGGAGATAACAATAGTGTTCGATTGAGAGTCAACGCTGAGGAGTGTTAGATTGGCTTTTACACGGCCTTCATGCTCTTCAAAAATGGTGTTGGATGCCTGTCGGATAGCAGTGCTGTCCCGTTTTCCCTCGCTGATGTGATAAAGTACGCGGTGACTGACCATGGTGGAGATGGATTTATCATCCAATCCATCAATTTGACCGTCTACAAGGACAATTGAAATACCACCGTTGGGTCTCTCAATCGTTTCTACGGTATCCCCACTTTTACTGGATCGGTACTTGTCAATTTTTGCAACCGCGATTTTTATCTCCATATACTCAATTTTACTTCAAAAATTATTCTCTTTGGGAGGATTGTCAACAATTTCTATTGAGAATTACCCGGATATTTTGGATGGTTGGAGAGTTGGGCTATAATTCTTTAGATGATTTTATAAAGATCAAGGAGAAATGATCATACGATGCCCGAAATAAAAAGCCAATTTTCAATTTTTCAATGGTTATTCCTGATGGGAATTTTCCTGATTCTGCTGAGCAGTTGCCAAAACAAGGTGCCAGCTGCAACGACCTCTTTGGAAAATCCGTCATTGGAAAATACCCCTACAAGCCAACCTGACTTTACTGCCACGCCAGAAGGGATTTCAATTGCCAAAATTCAAGCTTCGGGGCATATTTCTCCTTACCGTAATCAAAACGTGCTTGATGTTCCCGGTATCGTGACAGTGCTTGATTTCGATGGATTTTACATGCAGAGCCAGACGCCGGATCAGAATCCTGATACATCGGAGGGGATATTTGTTTTCACGGAATTTATCCCCCAGGTCAAACCGGGTGATGAGGTCAGAGTTGACGGCATGGTTGAGGAGTTGACCCCGGGCGGCGGCTACGGCAACCTTTCCATTACCCAAATCAGGAATCCCAAGGTAAGGGTTCTCTCCAGCGGCAATGATCTGCCTGCGCCGATAATTATCGGTGAGGGCGGCAGAATACCTCCATCGGAGGTCATTGATGATGATACCAATGGGTTTATTTCGGAAAATGTGCTTTTTGACCCCCAAAATGACGGTATTGATTTTTATGAAAGCCTGGAAAGCATGCTCGTTCAGGTGAATAACGCGGTGGTGGTGGGGCCGACAAACACCTATAAAGAGATCGTTGTACTGGCGGATATGGGCCTGAATACCGGCATCCGAAGCCCGAGAGGCGGTATTGTAATCCGGGAAAATGATTACAATCCTGAACGCATTATGCTTGATGATAAATTCCAGGAGATACCGTTTGTTAATGTAGGTGATTTTAGCGAAAGTCCAATTATCGGTGTGATGGATTATGATTTTGGTAATTTTAAAATCCAGATTATATCGGAAGCACATTTTACTGCTGGTAAATTAAAACCCCAATCACCCTTAGAACCCCATGAAAGTGATCAGTTGCGAATCGCCAGTTACAATGTGTTGAACCTTTCTGCGATTGAACCGCAAAGGATATCTGTTTTAGGGGAGCAGATCGTAAATCAAATGGGATCCCCGGATATCATCGGTTTGCAAGAAATTCAAGACAACGACGGGAGCGTTGGTCAGCAAGCGGTGTCTGCCGATCAAACCTACCAGGGAATCATCGACGCCATATTGGACGCAGGCGGTCCGCAATATGCGTATGCGGATATTGATCCCATCCCCGGTACGGACGGCGGTATTCCACTTGGGAATATCCGCCAGGGTTTTCTCTATCGGACTGACCGTGGTTTGAGCCTGGCTGATGCTCCACGTGGTGAGGCGAAAACACCTGTAGCGCTTTTTAATAACAATGGCATCCCTGAACTTTCATTAAATCCCGGACGGATTGATCCGACGGCCCCTGCTTTCTATTCAAGCCGTAAACCGCTGGTTGCCGCTTTCAATTACCAGGGACAACCTTTGTTTGTGATTAATAACCACTTTAACTCTAAGGGTGAGGACCGCGATTTATTCGGTGAGTTCCAGCCGCCAATTTTGGATTCCGAAATCCAAAGACTGGCACAGGCACAGATTGTGCATGATTTTGTGTCTGAAATATTAGCTATCAATCCTGAAAGCCGGGTGGTTGTGCTGGGTGATTTGAATGATTTTCAATTTTCAAATCCGATCAAACTGCTGGCGGGTGACATTTTACAGAATTTAGTGCTGACCTTGCCAGAAGAGGAGCGCTACGCTTACATATATGAAGGCAACGGCCAAACGCTGGATCATATCCTGGTTTCGGAGGCTATGACGGAGGATCTGGTCTCATTTGACATCTTGCATATCAACAGTGAGTTTGAATATTCAGCTCGATTTAGCGACCATGATCCGTTGATTGCAACTTTCAAGATGGATTGAGTGTAAATAATGGATTTTATACACTGTTAATAATGATGGTGTATAATATTAATCCAATCGGGGATGATCGGCTTCGACGGGAGAGGCTGGTCCCGGATTGCGAGTCGAGAGGTACCGACCTCGTAAAATCAGTACAACAATTAAGTGCCAATCGCACTGAATATGCAGCTCTCCCCCTCGCAGCGTAAGCTGTTGAGCTAAGAGCTACGGTTTCCTAGAGAAACCTCGTCCCCCATTTTTCGTTTTCCTGGCCGGGAGTGGGTGTGGCGTCATAAAGTCAGGATGCCGTGCAGGACGCCGTTTAATGCATGAAAGAGGAGCTTTCGGGCTCTAACGGCTGGCAAGAGGGTCGCCCGGTTGGCTGGCTAACCTTAAGCGAGATTGAATAAGTCAACTACGCTCGTAGATATCCGAGGGTCGATTCTTTCGGACGCGGGTTCGATTCCCGCCATCTCCACTGAAACCAAAAACCGCC
>Ga0209121_10004310_pt1 | contig 13335 bp, 13 predicted proteins | sample Cruoilmetagenom3_FD_187292 | JGI IMG/M metagenome (GOLD analysis project Ga0209121, IMG submission 187292) | Oil polluted marine microbial communities from Coal Oil Point, Santa Barbara, California, USA - Sample 3 (SPAdes) (version 2) | ecosystem: Environmental > Aquatic > Marine > Oil seeps ... | reverse complement strand
TGATAATAGAATCAAAATCCATAAGTGAATATCTGCAGCAGTTACAAGAGATGGGTGAGGATATATCAGAGTATAAGAACCTTTATGGGTATTCAATAGGTGAAACTAAAAACCGTATTCCTGTGTATGAATACCCTGATTATGGTTTTAAAACAACAGATAAAATTACCAACTTGAAGATCAGTTGAATTTAATAAGTAAATCGGGGCCGTGTCTTCATATTACATTTCTATTTAATTACATCTTTTCCGGAATTGGTATTCCCATTATATAATAGAGCTTTTCGAGCTTATTCTTAAGTAATAAGATTAGGATTATTCTTAGATTTTTTAAATCTTTGTTTTGTTCGGAAACGATTGAAAACAAGTGATAATAATGATTAAATTTCTGGCATAATGAATAGGTATTTTTTGCTATTACAGAGAGTTCGTTTGAATAAATAGCAAATTCAATTTGAGAGTCAATTAAAGAGAGGTCTAATAAAATTTCATAATATATTTTAAATTCATTCTCACTCAAAATAGAAATATCAGTAAGGTTTTTCAAATCTATTGAAAAATCCTTAATTTTGAGTTTTTTAAGTATACTATTTGTTCTTACCAATGTGTATTGAAGATAAGGGCCAGTATCACCTTCAAATGAAAGTGCGTCTTTAAAATCAAATGCAATAACTGAATTTGAACTAAATTTAATCATAAAGTATCTTAAAGCACCTATTGCAATATCTTTTGCGATTTTATTTGCTTTAACATTTTCTGTTTCAGGGTGTCTTAACTTAACCTCTTCCAACGACCTTTCAATTAATTTTTCAATAAGTTCATCTGCTTTTACTGCAATACCCTTCCTCCCGGAAACTTCTATATAAGGTTTTTTTTCCTCTTCTTTTAATATTTTAAACCCAAGATCTTTAACACACATTGGAGTAAGGGCAACCATTTCATAGGAGAAATGAACCTGTTTCTTTTTAGAGTCTGACCCTGTAAGATTATCAAGGACTTGCGAAATAATATTCTGAAGGTATGATTGCCTTGTATCAATTACATTGTAAACCATTACTGCATTTCCAAATCCATGGATATTTAGATCAGGTTTATTATAAGTGATGAATATCTCTTTTTTATTATTGTATTCTAAGAATTTCCTGAAATAGAAATCCTTTTTAAAAAGCCCTACTTTCCATAAAGTATAGGCTATATCCTTGCCTATATATGTCACGGTATTATTTGATCTAATAATTATCTTTTCAATATTTTCTTTGTCATATTTTATGACCCAACACCCCTTTTTATCCAGATCTTTGGATAGATACATAACACCTTTTTTCTTCATAATATCAGCTGCTTCTTTGAAAAAATCGAGTTCAATTATATCGCTTTCTCTTACTAAAAGATCGTATCTTATTCCAATTCTATCCATTACTCTTATATGATCTTTTAAAACTTCCTGAGAGATATAGCCACTAACTTCATATTCTGGATCTATTTTTTTTTCAATTTTTTCATGTATTCGAGTTCTTTGTTTAATCATATTGCTATCTTTTTCAAACAATTTATTTACTTCTGGATAAAGTTCCCATAAATATGAAGCAAGGTCTTTTATCTTTTTTATGTCCTCAATCTTTTTTCTCTTATAATATAGTAATCCCCACACAACATCTGTAAGTTGGATTCCAGTATCATCTATATAATTTTGAATCTCTACCTCATATCCGAGATATTTTAAACTTTTAGCAAGAGTATCTCCAAGGCACGAATTTCTCAGATGTCCTATATGAGCAGATTTGTTAGGGTTAATACTTGTGTGCTCAACAATAGTCTTTTGATTCTTATCTTTATTTTTCCTATTTATGTTTTTTATTAAATTTTTAAGAATAAAATCCTTTTTAAAATAAAAATTTAGGAAACCTCCATTTGCAAGCTTTATATCTAAAATAAAATTAAATTTATTTTTTATTTTTTCAACAATTTTTGTTCCTATAATAAAAGGTTTTTCTTTTTCTCTTTTTGCAATTACAAATGGAATTGTAGTAGAGAGATCTCCAAATTTTCTATTAGATGGAATGGAAAACTCAATATCTTCAATAGAAATATCAAAATCTTCTTTAAGCAAACTGTATAGTTTATTTTTTAAATCATCTTTTAAGAATTTCATATTTTACCTTAATAAGTTCTATTCAGAGATAAGTTTTTCAATGGCTATTTTCATTTTTGTCTCCGAGTTATTTTTTTAGTTTTATTAGATGTTATTTTCCTTCTTATTTGTTTTTTTTATGATTAATTTAACTATTCCTGTTTTACCTAAAGAAATAACATCATTTTCCTTTACTTCTTGTTCTTTTATGCTTACATCATTACTCACAATGTAAGTCCCATTTGTTGAATCATTATCTTTTATAAAAATTTGTTTCTCTTTAACAAAAATTGTGCAATGTGATTTTGAAATAATAGGTTCAAGAATTATTAGATTAGCTTTTGCTGGATCTCTACCAATTGTTATTTCTTGTTTGCTGATTTTTTTTGTTGCAAATTTTTTATCTCTTACATAAATATCAATTTCGCCAAAAATTATATCCTCTTCTTCTTTTTCTGTTATTATATCTGAGGAAATGGAATCTTGCTTTACATCTATCTCCATATTATCAATTCCTATATCAAATGGAGCATTGTTTTTGTCTAATTTAGCTTTTTCTAAATTTTCAACTGAAATATCGAATGGAGCTTTATCTACATTTTCTTCTATTTCAATCTTTTTTTCAGGTTCGTCAGCCTCTGGAGCTTTTTTTCTTATGACTTTATTTAAAAAGCTTTTAAAAGACATTATTCCTCCTTTCTATAATATTAAACAATAACATTTAAATTTAATAATATATGATTTTTTAAATATTTTCAAATAAATGACCACTTTTAGAGTTTACTTTTGTTTTAAAATTTTAATTAGTCTTTTTTATAAGTTATTATGATGTTAGTATTAACCATAAGATGAAAAGTATTGTGAGGATGATAAAAAGTAAGAGAATCAAAGAATTTTTTTTGTTTTCCTTTTCAATACTAATTGGTTCTAATCTTCTAATACCTTCAGTTTTGTTTATTCGAATAACCTGAGCCGTTATATTGTCAGTACCTCCATTTTTGTTTGCAAGTTTTATTAGTTTTTCAACAGATTCTTGAGGATTGTATATTAAAGAGAACTTTTTTATCTGATTGTTTGTAACTGTATTAACAAGGCCATCAGAACACATAACAATTACATCATCATCTTTTATATTAAAATCATCTATTATTTCAGGTTCAAAGCTTTTTTGTACTCCAAGAGACATATATAAAATATTTTTTTGAGGATGATGCAGGGCTTCTTGATCTGTGATTTTTCCCTGTTCAAGCATTTTTTCTACAAACGTATGATCAGTTGTGACTCTTTTTATATCATTATCTCTTATTAGATAAATTCGTGAATCTCCCACATGAACAATATAAGCTTTCATTTTGGATATAACACATGCACTAAAGGTTGTACCCATTCCACTCTTTTTTGGGTCGGATAATGCCTTTTTATAAATAGTTTCATTTGCTTTTTTTATGGAAAAAGACATTGAATCAATAATTGATTTTTTTTTCTTTCTTTGGTATTTGTATTGATTAATAAAGGTTAAAGTCCCCAGTTCAGAAGCAATGCCTCCTGCATTATGTCCACCCATACCATCTGCAACAACAAATACATATTCATTATTATCTAATTTTTCATTAATAAAATAGTCTTCATTTGCAGATCTTACCTTTCCTATATCACTCTTTCCATAGTATTTAACTTTCATCATAAAATTTCCATTATTGTATAGGTATAACCCCTATCTCTCTTTACCATTAGTTTTTTTAACATATGTTTTTTTTTTTGTCAAATAAAGGTAAAAAAATTATACATAATCATGTAATAATGAAGCATAATAAATTATTTATACTATATTTAATTGAATGTTTCAAGTTTGATTTTTTATCTTTTTTATTATAGAAGAAGTCGAATAATTTGTCTGAAATTTAAATAAAAGTAATTTACCACCAGTTCTTTCCACCTCTTTTTTACCTACAACTTCATCAGCTTTGTAATCTCCGCCCTTGACAAGGACATCAATTCTAAAAAGCTTATTTATTAAATCAATAGGTGTGTCTTGCGAAAATGGAATAATATAATCAATATACTCAATAGCTTCAAGTAATTCCATTCTCTCGTTCAGATTGAAGATTGGTCTGTTTTTACCTTTTATGTTTTTTACAGAATCATCATCATTTATTCCAACAATTAATAAATCTCCATTTTTTTTTGCAAATTCGAACAGCTCAATATGACCTGGATGTATTATGTCAAAAACTCCATTTGTAAAAACAATTTTTTTGTTTATAAGAGATTTTAATACTTTGTTCAGCTCCTTGATATTTTTAAATATTTTCATTTCGGTAAACTCTTTTTATGAATTTTTATATTTTTTGAAAACTCCCATTCGTGAGAAATCCTTGCAATACCAACATCTCTATATATTGAAGTTATTTTGAAGGTATATTGAAAATGGTGATAATCAAAAGGGTAACCATCTCTTTTATGAACAGCCAGGTCAATAAAATAGGTGCCATTTATAAGGTTTATATTCGAAATACTTATTTTTATTTTACCTTTCCCTTTTATACTTTGGGACTTGAAATCTTCTATTAATGTATTTGAGCCGTAACATTGGATTCCTTCAGTGTTAAAAATCCCAATCCCAAAAACAAAATCTTTTTCTTCTGTTTTTGAATTCACATTAAATTCAATTGTAAATGGCTCATTTTGTTCAAATATATATTTTTCAATTCCATTTTTATCAATCATTTTAACTTTACTAATTTCAATCTCTTTTGTTCCCCACCTTTTTTCTCTATTTTTTTCTGCTTCAATTTCTTCAGTTTTATGTTTTTTTTCAGCCTTTTTTTCATCTCTTTTCCCAATGTATTCAAGATATGCATCTGTGACTCGTTTTGGATATCCCTGCATTTCTATTTTCCCATCTTTCAACCAAATAACCTCATCACTTATTCTTTCAACAGTTGCCAGGTCGTGTGAAACAAATATAATGGTTTTACCCTTTCTTTTAAACTCATTTATTTTGTCTATACATTTAGGAACAAAAGATGCATCTCCAACAGAGAGAACTTCATCAATAAGTAAAATATCAGGATTTACATTTATGGCAATTGAAAACCCAAGCCTCATATACATGCCAGAAGAATATGTTTTTACAGGGCTGTTTATAAACTCTTCCAATTCTGCAAAATGTATAATATCATTATATTTTTCCTGGATTTTCTTTTTAGTTAACCCTAAAATAATTCCATTTATGAATATATTTTCTCTTCCTGAGATTTCAGGATGAAACCCAGCTCCAAGTTCAATAAGTGCTGAAATTCTACCATTTGTTAATATGCTTCCTGATGAAGGTCTGCTTATACCGGCAAGAATCTTAAGTAGAGTGCTTTTACCTGATCCATTCTCACCAATTATACTTAATGTCTCACCATCCTTAACCTTAAAACTAACACCTTTTAATGCTTCAAATATTTCGTTGCTTTTTAAGTCAGAAAAAAGGCTTTTATTTACAATCGCACTCTTTAAAGTTAGAAATTTATGTTTGTTTGCATACTTTTTGTAATATTTTACAATGTTTTCAGCTTTAACTGGATACATTATTATACCTCTTCAACAAAAGTGTCTCTAAGTTTATCGAAAATTAAATAACCAATATAAAAGAAAATTAAACCAACGATTAAAGTTACTGGTAGCCTCTTCCAGTGAGGAAGTGAACCAAAGAAAAATGTATAATGATAAGCCTCAATAATATGGGTCATTGGGTTCAGGGATAATGCCAATACCATTGCTTTATGATTCTGGATTGCAGGAGTCATAAATGCGTATATAATTGGAGTACCAAAGAACCATAAAGTTAATAGGTTAGCAAGAATATCTTTAAGGTCTCTAAAATGAACAGTGAGAGCAGAAACAAGGAAGCTTAAGCCCATTGTAAAGACAAGCTGTACAAAAACTGCAACAGGGAAGAAGAGCACCCATGGAGTTATTACTATACCCTTACCAAAAAATATGATAAATACTACTAATATTGGCACACCAAACATGAAATGAATCATGTTTGTAAGAACAGTCATAATAGGTAATACTTCAATTGGAAATTTAATCTTTTTTATCAAGTTGCCATGGATAAAAAGCACATTAGATGATTCAAGTATAGAGCTATTAAACCAGATCCATGGTAGTAACCCGGTAAATAGAAAAATAGAGTAATTTATACCAGTAATATCTTTGTTTTCAATTCTGCCACTACTTCCGGGTAAGATAATACCAAAAACTATTGAATATACGGCTAAAAGAAGTAAAGGGTTAATTAAACTCCAGAAAAAACCAAAAACAGTACCTCTATATCTTGCTTTTAGTTCTCTTGAAACAAGTGTAACTATTAATTGCCTGTATTTAAATAAATCTTTTAATTTTGAAATCATTTTTAATTTCCTGAGAATATATCTTTCATTTCATTAGTATAAACACCTTTGTGCTTAAAAACAATCAGAGGCTTCAATTTTTTAAATGAACCTCTGTTATTTGTTAATTGTATCAAAAATCGTTCTACTTTTCCATCTTTAAAAGATAAAATATATCTGAGCTTTGATACAAAATAACCTATATCATTAGATAATTCGATTAATTCTTTATATCTATTATAAGGTAGAATTAAATAGAGGCTGCCTTTTTCTCCTAAAATAGAGAAGGATTTTTCGAGTAACTCTTTTAATGTTATTTTTATTTCCGTTTTTGAAATTCTTATTTCCTCATTTGGGCTTAACCTTCCAATACTTATTGTTTTAAATGGTGGGTTTGAGAATATTGTTTTGATACCAGAGAAGTTTTTATATATTTCATTAAAATCAGCATTTATTACTTTAAATTTTTCGTTAAAATTGTTCTTTTTTATATTTATTCTTGCTAATCTACTTAATTTATCCTGGATTTCAATTCCATATATAAAAGAAAATTTATTTTTATATAACGCAAGCAATGAGATTATTCCAGAACCAGTGCCTATTTCAAGAGCATTGTCATTGGGAGAAAAGGGCAAGAAGTCAGCAAGTATAGGCGAATCAACAGAAAATCTATACCCTTTTTTTCTCTGAAGAGCAATCACTTTTTTTTTGTAAAAAAAGTCAAAGGTAATATCATTGATATTGTCTATATTATTTATCATCTAAATATTTTCGAATAAGATTTAAGCTGTAATTCACTGCTCCAATTTTTACTACATTTCTATCATTTGGAAATATTTTATAGACTCCTATATCCTCTTTTTCAGAATTCAAATGCATAAAAACAAGTCCTACGGGTTTCCCCTTAGTAGCTCCTCCGGGGCCTGCAATCCCAGTTATTGAAATCCCAATATCAGAACCGCTCTTTTTTCTTATTCCCTGTGCCATTTCTTTTGCTGTTTCTTTAGATACAGCTCCATATTTTTTCAAAGTTTCTTCTTTAACTTCCAGCATTTTTACTTTTAGCTCATTCGAATATGCAATAATTCCTCCAAGAAATATTTCAGAACTTCCCGGGATGTTTGTGATTCTATTGCCAAGGGCGCCACCAGTACAGCTTTCAGCAACACTTAAAGTTACTTGCCGCGACCTTAATTCATTTACTATTAGTTCTTCAAAACTAATATCTTTTTCAGTTAATATGTAATCTTTCATCCTCTCTTTAATTTTTTCAGCTAATTCATCTGTTAATGTTTGTGCCTCATCTATTGATTTTTTTGACCTGCCAAGAAAATGTACTTCAATTAATCCTGGTGAAGCAAGCATTGTTGTTCTTGGGTTTTTATATTTTGCATATATTTCAGCAATTTTTGAATCAGTTTCAGATTCAGTAATTCCTGAAAATTTCAGACTTTTTGTATATATAAAAAAATTCGACAATGGGGCTATTTTTTCTTCGAATATTTTATCAAACATTGGTATCATTTCTCTTGGAGGTCCTGGTAATAATAACACCTTGCAGTTCTCATCATCAATATATAACCCAGGAGCAGTTCCTATGTTATTAGATAGAACTTCTGCACCTTCAATAACAAAAGCCTGCCTTTTGTTTATTTCTGGCATTCGTCTTATTCCACGTTTTAGAAAAGTTTCTTTAATCTCATCAACAATGCTCTCTTTAAACAAAAGATCTTTTTTTAAAGCATTTGCAACTGATTCTCTTGTCAGATCGTCTTCAGTTGGTCCAAGCCCACCTGTTATTATAAGCAATTGAGCTCTCTTATATGCATTTTTTACTATCCATGATAAATCTTCAAGATTATCACACACAGAGATTTTCATATCTATTAAAATACCTTTTTCTCTCAGTTTTTTAGCAACATATAAAGAGTTTGTGTCAGTTTTGTCTCTTTCTAACAATTCGCTTCCAACAGCAATAAATATTGCTCTCATATAATCTTTTACTCCTTGTTAAGTTTTTTCTTCTACAAACTCTTTGTAAACAGAATTCACCATTGCTTTTATATTGATCATAATGGCTTTGTGTGGGCCCATAACAAAAGGCATGGAAAATTCTTTTTTAAATATTTCCTGAGCAATCTTAACAAAATCTCTATCTTTCTTTAAATTTTTTAATATTTCATCTTTTAATTCTTTAGTGCTCTTTAATGATAGTTCTAAAAAGTTTTTTATTTTATCTTTACCCTTTATATATTTATTATGACAGAAAGCAAGAATATTTGGTTCAATCTTTATTAACTTATTTAAAGATTTTTCATATTCTTTGTAACTTGACAGAAAAAGAGGTTTTATATTTCCATTTCTCTCAACAACTCCAACAGAATCTCCAGGAAATAGTATTTTCTCAGGTTGTAGGAGGAAAGAGATTGAACATTTTGTATGCCCGGGTGTGTCTAAGATTTCAAAATAGCTGCTATTATCAATTTTTATCCTGTCTCCCTGTTTAACACTTTTTAAATTATTTAACATATCAAACTTTGTTTTTGAATTATCCCTTAATAGTTTTTTAAAATCCTGGTTCATTTTGTCTATAAAATCTATTACTTTCTCTTTTTTTAGTAATTCTACGGTTTTATAAGAGCCATATATGTCAAAGTTGTAAATATTTTGAAGATAAGAGCATGCACCTGTATGGTCATAATGAGAGTGGGTAAGAAGCACTGAATCAATTTTTCCTCCTTTTAATATTTTACTTATGGTTTTGTGAATATCTATTGCTCTCGCAGTTATGCTACAGTCAATTAAGAAGTTTTTCTCTCCCTTTACAATGTATAGAGGAAACATTTCATCGTAAAGTACAATAACATTCTTATTAATAGATTCATATTTTTTTTTATTCATAATGGATTCTTATATAAATTTTTTATTAGAAATCAATTAGCTCTACTTCAAAAACAAGAGTTGCATAGGGTGGAATTACACTGCCCGCACCTTTGCTGCCATATGCAAGATCCGGAGGAATAATTAAAGTTCTCTTCTCTTCTTTTCTCATATCAAGAAGAGCTTCATCCCATCCCTTGATAACTTTGCCAATACCTAGTTCGAATTCTATGGGTTTCCCTCTTTCAATTGAGTTGTCGAATATCTTTCCATTTAAAAATTTTCCACTATAATGGACTTTAATTTTTGTTCCTTTTACAGGTTTATTGCCTTTACCTTTTTTTATTACAATATACTTCAAACCTGTTTCCGTGGTTACTGCATTGGGCCATTGTTTATTTACAAATTCTTCATCTTGCTTCATTTTTATTTCTGCCTCCTTTTTTATCCTTAAATTTGCTATTTTTACCATTTTAACAAATGATTCATTATCATATTTAAAACTATTTGCTTTTTTACCAACCCTTATAATTTTGATATTTTTTATAATGTCTCCCTTTTCTATTTTGTTTACAACATCCATTCCTTTAATTACTTTCCCGAATATTGAATATTTATTATCAAGACGAGGTAAGGCTTTATGTGTAATATAAAATTGGCTTCCATTCGTGTTTGGACCTGCATTTGCCATTGCAACTATACCAGGACTGTCATGCTTTAAATCTAGATGGATTTCGTTCGGGAAATTATAACCCGGGCCACCTTCTCCTGTTCCATGTGGGTCACCTGTTTGTATAACAAAATCAGGAACAACTCTATGAAACTTTAAACCATCAAAAAAGGGTGTTCCCTCTGGCTTTGCACTGTTTTTTATTGTCCCCTGTGCAAGCCCTATGAAATTTGCTACTGTCATTGGAGCTCTTTCAAATTCTAAAGAAATCACAATTTGACCCTTGTTACTATTTATTTCTGCATATATTCCATTTTCTTCATATTTTTTTGTTTTGCAACCAATAAAGCATACACTTACAATAATAAATAAAAATAAAATTCTTTTCATTTTTACCTCCATATTATTAAAAAATATAAATAAAGCAAACAAGTATAAAAGTCAATTCCATTCTATATTCATTTATATTTACAACTTTTTGATTAATTCAACCAATCTGTTTATTGCTTTATCAGGGGTTATTGTTTCAATCATCTTTCCTTGTTTAAAAATATAACCCTTTTTCTTTGAAAAAGCGATTCCAATATCAGCCTCTTTTGCTTCTCCTGGTCCATTAACCTCACATCCCATAATTGCAACTTTTATTTTTTTATTAGGCTTTACATTACTTAACTGTTTTTCTATCTCTTTAACAATAGATATTAAATCAACTGTGGTTCTTGAACAAGTTGGACAGGATATTATATCAAACTCATTTTTTCTTAAGCCCAAAGCCTTTAATATCTCTTTTGCGACCTTAACCTCTTTTATTGGATCTTCTGTTAAAGAGACTCTTATTGTATTTCCTATTCCTACTAAAAGTAAACTTCCGATTCCGATTGCAGATTTTACAGTTCCTGAAAGAAAAGTACCTGTTTCAGTAACTCCTAAATGTAAAGGGTAATCACACCTTTTGTCTATCATTCCATATGCTTGGACAGTCTCTTTTACATTTGAAGATTTTAATGATATTTTCATATTAAAGAAATTATTATCTTCAAAGAATTTGACTTTATCCATTACAGATCTAACCATTGCTTCTGGTATAGAATTGCTTAGGTCTCTATATTTTTTTTCAATTGAACCTGAATTAACGCCAATTCTTATTGGAATTTTTCTTTGATTTGCAAGTTCCAAGATTTCCTTTAATTTCTTTCTACTTCCCATATTTCCTGGATTTATCCTGATACCATGTGCGCCATTTTCAATGGATTTTAATGCAAGATATGAATCAAATTGTATATCAGCAATAACTGGGATTGGAGATTCTTTTACTATTTGTTTAAATGGGATTAAAGAAGGCTTGTCAGGTACTGCAACTCTTACTATTTCGCATCCCTCTTTCTGTAACTCAATTATTTGGTTTAAAGTTGACCGAACATCTATTGTTTTGGTTGAGGTCATTGATTGAATTGAAACAGGATGATCACCTCCAATTCCCACATTCCCAACAAATATTTCACGCTTCATAAATATATTATAGCAATATAAGCCTCCCCATTCAATGGGAGGGTGACGGTGCTTGACAATTTGACAATTTTATTTAAATAATTAAAAAAAAATAATATCGAATAAATTAAAAATCAGTCACTGTTCTTAAGGTATATATCTCCATAAGAATCGTTTATTATTATTTCTGGATTTTCTCCTTGATAGCTTAATAACTGATTATATGTTTGTTTTATTATTGTGAATTTTGTTTTGGTATAATTCTTTATTTTTCCATATTTAGTATATATATTCAGAAAAGGATTCGTTGATTTTGGATATTCAATTGTAATATCTGAATAATTACCGTTTATGTTTATTTGTTCTTTAATTTCATTAAAGTTTATATTTAAATCTGCATGACTGATATATAGATATAGATTATTTCCAGATATATTTTTAATATAAACATCATCATAAGAGTTCTTTATGTTTAAATACTCGGAAATTATATTATCCAATTTGATATTACAATGCCTTGAATTAATTGTTATGTTCCCTTTTATCTTTTTCATATTTATTAGCGAATGGGAATTACCAATTTCAATATTATCTTTTATATTTTCTAAATTTACTTTTGTGAATTCACTTTCAATTTTTATAGAAAAACTGTTTGTTATATTGAGGTTTGAGTGTTTTGATTTTACCTTAATATTTCCTGAAATTTTTTTTAATTTAATTTTTCCATATTTATGGGTAATATTCAGGTCCGAATTTATGTCTGAAACAAAAATATTTCCATGCTTTTCATTAATATTAATATTTTTACCAGCATTTTTTATGTTGATATTCCCATATCTGTTAAATAAATTTAGCTCAACAGTTTCAGGAATTAATAGTTTGAATTTGACCCTAACTCTTTTGTAAGGGAATTTCTCATTTGAATCTACTTTAATTTTTATGTTTTCTTTGCTTTTTTCAGATCTGATTTTTATTTTATTATAAATTTCTTTAGCTCTGCTTTTGTTTTTGTGATATATACAAATTATTGGTTTTATTATTGTTGTGTTATCTTTAGATCTCTCAACAATAATTTCTCCAGCTATGTTAATTATTTTTATCTTTTTTATTCCATATAAATTAATTTCTTTTTCAATAAAATTGTTTTGGTAATCTTCGTCCAATAGTTTTGTTGAATTAAGGCTTATGTAAAATCCATCTTTTGTGATTAGATCTATTTCTCCGGATTTGTAGAAGTGATAAGCAATTCCAAAAATTATTAAAGCAAATACAATAAAAATTTCTTTTCGTTTCATTTTTTGCTCGTAAGATAAAAAACAATATTTTTTGCTCCAATAAAAATTAAAATCAATGGCCAATAAGTACCTAAGAAATCCCAGAAATTAAAATTCATCCATCCTAAGTTGTCGAACAGGAATAATAGGCCTATAATTATTAATAAAATTCCCCAGAATAATTTATTTATATCAATCTTATTCATCTTTTTTACCTCCACCCTTTTTTGAATAATCGAAAATTAGTTTTATTCCAATAACTATTAGAAAGAAAGGCCATAATTTTACAATATCTCTAAAGCACAGTACATCAAGATTTCGCATAAGGAAAAGTATGCCAATAATTAAAATTATTATAGATCCTAACAGAGAGATCTCCTCTTTCTTTACTTCTGTTACCTCTTCTTTTATAATCTCATAGCCTGTTTTTTTGGCTTCATTGTAGCTGTCAAATATTTGAAAGAAATAGAATCCAGCAATCATAAGGCCAAAAAAAACAATTTCTGGC
>Ga0209121_10004309_pt1 | contig 13335 bp, 12 predicted proteins | sample Cruoilmetagenom3_FD_187292 | JGI IMG/M metagenome (GOLD analysis project Ga0209121, IMG submission 187292) | Oil polluted marine microbial communities from Coal Oil Point, Santa Barbara, California, USA - Sample 3 (SPAdes) (version 2) | ecosystem: Environmental > Aquatic > Marine > Oil seeps ... | reverse complement strand
CATGCCAATAAGCAAAGCCACTCCTGTAAGCAAGAAGATGATTTGAATGGAGCGTTTTTCACTGGCTTGCAGTACCGGCGTGAGCGCTTGCTTTTGTTGTTCGAGAATACTTTGAGCATCAGCTACCGAAATAGCTAAGCTATCGCCAATAGAGGCGAGAGTAGCGGTTCTTTGGGTGTTCTCAATCATCTGCTGATGAACTTGCTCAAAACCTTTCGCGTACGCTTCACGTTGGTTAGAGAAATCTTCAATCAGTTCACTTTGATAAGGGGATGATTTAAGAGATTCAATATCACCTTCGATACCTGGTAGAGCATATTCAAAAATGTCTTTACCGGCCTCATAGGTTTTGAGGTCGTTGTTGTTTGAGTAACTCAGCACAGTGATCTTGGCGGCGAGGAAATTCTCCATCAACATACCGGCGTATAAGCTCGCGTTTGGATCGTTGTTGTTGTAAGACTCATACAACAAGCTCTGAGCAGCTTTCAGTGCGTTGGTTTCCCTTTTGACCATCTCCACATTTACCAACTGGTCAATGAGGAGTTGGCTTTGTTTCATTGACCCATAAGCCGAATCAAAAGCTGCAACGCTGTCTTGCACTAATTGCAGGCTCGAGAGACTATCGGTATTGGTGGTGGTTTGGATTAGATTGTTCAGCAGTTCATCAATCGCGAGTTTGCTTGATTGATAATTCGTTTCGTATTGCTCATCCAATGACTCTAAGTAACGTTCAGAGGCTAAACGCATCTGAAGAAAGTGCACTTGAATGTTGCCTGATAATGTCGCTTTATGGCTGAGCTCACTGTATTGGCTAAAACCGTTCGACAAGGTTTGGATACCTTTGTAACTCACAAAGCCTGAAATGACGAAAAAGAGCAAGCAGATGGCATAACCCAGCTTGATCTTGAGCGCTATAGAAAGGTGGCGCATAACTATCCCTATATTGACCTGATTCTTTCACAGAGCAGTATTTCATAAAACGGTGTGTCGGGCATACTCAAAGTGAATAGTTTGTGTAAAAAGTAACGCTTTAGTTAAGTAATTCAGTTTTTTCAACACATTTTCAACGGGTTGCATATTTAATAGCGCGCGCTTAATTGAGCTAATTTAGTATTAACGTCCATGCACATGATGATAATTGTCGGTAAAATGGTAACAACTCAATTTAGACTTCAACGCCAAAGGTGCGATATGACCCTTTATAAACTCTATTTAGTAACGGATGACCAACAAGATTTAGATACGCTCAAGTTCGTGGTTGAACAAGCAGTTGCTGGTGGCGTCACCATGGTCCAAGTAAGAGAAAAGCATGGAGATGTAAGAGCGTTCATTGAACGAGCACAAGCTGTTAAGTCTATTTTGGCAGGAACAGACGTACCTTTGATCATTAATGACCGAGTCGATGTTGCATTGGCGGTGGATGCCGATGGCTTACATTTGGGTCAATCGGATATGCCACCAATCATAGCGCGTCAGTTGATTGGACCAGATAAGATTCTAGGTTTGTCGATAGAAGATGAGCAACAACTTCAACAAGCTGACGATTTGCCGATTGATTACATTGGTCTCAGTGCGCTTTTTACAACACCGACCAAGACTAATCTAAAAAAGCATTGGGGTTATGAAGGTATTCAAATGGCTTTGGAGACAACGAAGCTGCCGATTGTCGGTATTGGTGGAATCAACGAATCGAATATCCCTCAGTTAACGCAAACAGGCATCCATGGGTTGGCATTAGTCTCTGCGATATGTCACGCAAAAGACCCGAAAAAAGCAACGCAGGATCTGTTGTCCCTAATGGAGGAGTGAAAGGGTATTTAGACCAGAAAATAATGCGTTTAGCTGTTTGTTTTCTAGTTAAAACATAAGCACAGAGGTGTGCTTATGTTTATCGACTGAGCTTTTAAGGAAAACTATTAAGAACGATATTCTATATACCTATGTAAACATATAAGGGACATAAACAGTTTATCGGATGTACAGAATTATCTGTTGAATATTCAGTTTGGTCTACTGAGCGCACAGAGCAACAGTGCCGATGATCATAAGAACGATCGCGGTGTACCAACCGTATTGCGCTGTTTTATTCGCGACAAAAACTTTAATGTAATTGATTTCTTCATGCGCCATCGCGATAAAGTCCGTGTAGTTAATTGATAACTCACGGCTGGCTTCTTTCAAGTCTTGCTGCAGTTTGTTGAAAGCCTCATCGATGAAGCCTTTTGTTTCTGAAACAGAAGGAGTAGCAGCCAAAGCTAGACTATTCCAAACTGCCATACGCGATTCATATTCGCTTTCACTGACACAATTAAGTACGCGTAAATCATACTCTCGTTTGTTACGCTCTTTACCCATTTTCTCAGGGCAAATATTTCTTAAAACGTTCACGACAAATTTTCCAAAAGGTTCATTTAGATATAGAAAAGCACTCAAAGAGGGCTCATAAACTGGGGCGAATCAATATTCAAAAGTGATCTATTTGAAGCTGTCATAAGTTCTTGCAGGGCAGGGACACTTATTTCGAAGATTTGAAGTTGGGTCAGTGTTGTTAAAGAGCGATTTGGGACTGTCTATATTCGTTCGAAAAGACAAACCCGTTGGGATCGCATAGTAGTTATGTCACTTTGGGACATCAACTAGGGTGTTTTATCCAGACGACAAAGATATTTATCGGCAAGATAAGCTAAAATGAGGTAGTCGAGGCGTAATCATTACTAACCTCGATTCTAAGAATGGATCAGCTTTTAGTTTACTTGCCATTGGTTGTATTGCAGTGAATACCGTTCAAGGGTCTCGATGAGGCTAGTAAGAACCGGGCCGTTAATGTGACTGCGAGACACCAAGCAACCAACAGGTGTTATCCAACCACCATGCTCGTGTGCGACAGGCAAAGCCACAAGGTCTCCTTTTTCAATCCCTTTCATTACCATCATTTCAGGCACATTTGCCCAGCCAACATTCTGTTCAACGAGATCAACAATGGTCTTATGATTATTGGCATACCAAAGCATGGAGCTAATGCCGTAAGTGAACCATAGTTCGCGTTGTTTCGAACTGCGATGCACACATTGGCGATAACGCTTTAAGTCTGAGTCTTGCACTACGGGTAATTGGCTCAGTTCGTGAGTAGCCGAACTGACAGTTAGGAAACGCGCTTGGCCAAGCAAGAAAAAGTCCATATCAACCTTTAGCTCACCATCGGCATAGATGATTCCAACTTGCGCCTTGCCGCGTCTCACTAAGTCTTCGACATCGAATGTTGAAGTGGTAATGATATCGAAGTGTGTGATAGGGAATTGATCGGCTAGCGAGCTGATTATCTTAATGAAATTCTTATCGATAATGCTTTCATCAACCGCAATGATCAGTTCATGTTCGTCTTCTTGTGTCAGCGATTCTACTTTTTGGTCGAAGTACTTTTGTTGATCAAGAATGGACTTAGCGACAGGCAATAACGCTTTACCTGTGTTGGTTAAAACGGGGATGTTTTTCTCTCGGTTAAACAGCTCTTGGTCGATGGCTATCTCTAGGTTGGCGATCGACTGGCTGACGCCGGATTGAGCACGTTTCAGCTTGCGCGCTGCCGCTGAAAAAGATCCGCTTTCACACACAGTGACGAAGACTTTTAATTGCTCAAAACTGTACATGCTACCTCTCACTCAATCCAATATGGGCTAATAACGTTCAGGCTATCACTATTCGTGATGGCTGTTAACTTTCTCTTATTATTTCAGATGACATAATCTCGACCAATTCAACACGTAATAGATTATTTAGAGGAATGTATGAGTACGTTAGAAAGAGTGTTTCACTCTGTGTTATTTGAAGTATTGGCCGTAACACTTTCCATTGTCGGCTTAGCGATATTTACCGATCATGATGTGAACGCCTTATCAGGAACCATGATAGTTGTTGCGAGTATCGCGATGATGTGGAACTACTGTTTTAATCGCATTTTTGATCGCCATTTCACGGGGGAAAAATCACAGCGTTCACTTAAGTTACGTGTTTTTCATGTCGTGTTATTTGAGGCTGGCTTGCTGGTGGCGACGATCCCTGTGATGGCGTACTTGCTCAACGTCGGTATTTGGCAGGCATTTTTGATGGATATCGGCGTGACCATTTTTATTACCATTTACGCATTTGTATTCAACCTGATTTACGACCATGTTCGAGCGTTTTTGGTGCATAGATCCAATCTCGTAGTTCAGTAATCTGCTAAGTCAGTAAATGCTATTTTGGCTACTAACCGATTGTTTATTCGTTATTTTTACGGAGGTATTCGGCTAGTAAGCCTAGGTCACTCGTCATTTATTCTGCTATCTTCAATAAGGTGATAATTTGAAATACAAGCCAAACCTGAAGCAAGCTATCGAAGTGCGGATAGGGCACTTTATCGTGCCAAGGGCAGTGGCCGAAATAGGGTATGTAGTTCTAATCCGAGTTGCCCAGAGCCAATTGCCTTGGTTAATTATAATCGTGTCTGAGCCGAAATTGAGCGTTGGTAAATCTTTGGGGTAATACCGGAGACTCGTTTAAAGGCTCTAGAAAAGTGGGAAATATTGGTGTAACCCAATTGGCTCGAAATGTAAGTCAACGTATGGCCTTCTTCCATCAGCTCACATGCGACGGAAAACATCAGGTTCTCTTTGATTTTCCGGTAGGTGGTATTTTCGTTTTTCAGCTTACGTTGAAATGTTCGTACAGAAAAGTTTAAGAGTTCAGCTGCCTCTTCAAGTGAGAGGTCTTGCTCCTTCATGTAGGGTTTGAGTAACTCGTAAACGCTGTCAGTAAAGCTTGTGTACCATTCAATGATCGCCGGCTTGTTACTTAAGTCTTTGGCGGTGAGTCGAATCGGTAGTTGTAAGATCTCATCAGGGATAAGAACCGCGGTAGAGCGATGGCCGACAAACAGCTGGCAGTGATTGGAAAGCAGCGTTTTAACGATGTCGGTGTCATTGCCTTGCAAACGCACTTTGGTTGGTTGCCAAGGTGACTTAGATAGAATGGTGATTAATTCGATGATGTAGGTAATGGCAAAAACTTCGCCCCATTGGAACATGGGTGAATTATCTTCAGTTGCGGTTCGGCAGAACCAACTCTGACCATGCTCTTGAATGAAGTCGACTCTACTACCGGGAGAATCATAAGAGAAAATGGTGTTGATGTGTTTTAACGAATCCTCAATCGTTTCAAACTCGGTAAACTGATGCAAGACGTATGGGATGATTCGTCGTTTAAAGGCCAAACCGAGCACATCCGTAAATCGAGAGACACCGAGTTGTGACGAAGTCAGATAAATCAGTCGCTTGATGGATTCAGACGGCACAAAGTCACTTTCTGATTCAATGAGGCCGGGCGGCAAGCCTGAGTCTTCAAGCAACTTATACAGGTCTAAGCCATAGTCCGTGAACACTTGCACTAAGATTTTGGCATAACTTGTTTGTATTACTGGGACTTGGTAAGAGCGAGTAGCCATGATCAAACAATCCTTGTGTATCTATACGTTATTAGACGTGCATATCATTTACAGTGTTTTGTTTAGTAAATCTAACCCTATTTACTTGAGTTTTCCATGGTCGGGTTTATTTTTAAGATATTAATTTTGTTTGATTTTAGCTATTGAGAAGGGAGTTCCATGTCAGAAGTCAAAGGGAACAAGCAAGACGACAATGAAGAAAGTAGCCAACCCGAAAATGGTAAAGATAAGGTAAGAAAGGTCACCAATTACTTACTCGGGTTTGTGGCATTCACACTGTTATTTAGTGTTATCGCCGATCGAATTATTCCTATTACTGATAACGCACGTGTGAAGGGTTATATCGTTCCTATCAAACCTGAAGTGTCGGGCAAGGTGCTTGATATTTTAGTACAACCAAACCAATTGGTTAATCAAGGCGACACACTTGCGGTTTTGGATAAGTCTGATTATCGAATTGCAGTTCAACAGGCAGAGCAAAACTTAGAAATCGCAGGGCAGAATGTCGGTGCTCAGACTGCGAGCATTGCTTCTGCGCAAGCCAAGTTAACCTCTGCTCTGGTTGAGAAGCAAAACACTCAATTACAGGCTAAACGAGTGTTGGAAATGGCAGACAAAGGTGTCGTGTCTAAATCGGATGCTGACCAAGCCCGCGCTGCACTAGCAACTGCTCGTGCTGGTGTTACTAATGCGGAAGCGGATTTGGAACGTGCTAAACAACAAATGGGTAAAGAGGGCAAAGAAAACAGCCAAGTGAAAGCGGCATTATTGGCCCTAGAGCAAGCTCAATTAAACCTAGAACGCACGGTTATCAAAGCGCCAACTCAAGGGGGTGTGTCTAATTTTAGTTTGTCAGAAGGTTTCTATGCATCTGCGGGGCAAGCCATTATGACGTTTGTCTCAACCGAAGATATCTGGATCGAAGCTTACTATCGCGAAAATAGTTTAGGCAATGTCGCGGTCGGTGATGAAGTGGAAGTTGCTCTAGATTTTGCTCCGGGTCGAATCGTGAAGGGTCGAGTGAGCAGTATCGATTGGGGGGTCGATTGGGGACAAAATGATCAAGCTGGTAAACTAGCTCAAGCGAGTCAACAAACAGGTTGGTTACGCCAAACTCAGATGCTGCCAATCACCATTGAATTTGAACGCGATACTGTGCAAGGCATGCTACGTGTGGGTGGTCAGGCTGATGTGATTGTTTATAGTGGTGATAACTTCGTTTTCAACGCAATAGGCAAGCTTTGGATTCGATTCATAAGCGTACTGTCTTATGTCCGATAAGCCTATTCTCGACCATCAAATTCAGCAACGGATCCTGCGTTATACCGTAGGCGTTACGTTGGCTGTATTTTTGGCTGCATGGATTAACTGGCCACTCGCATTTGTGGCGCCGGTGTTCACAGCTAAGTTCCTACTCGATAAGCCTAACCTGCACAAGGAAACAGTCTACGAACTCTTGTTGGCAGTAGTCGCCACCATGGCATTGGGTTTATTGCTGTCGCGCGGAATTACCCATTATCCGATTCCTCTGTTGATTTTAGTTGGGTTGATGATGTTATGGGGCTACTACTTATTCGTTGACCCTAAATGGAACTTGTTTGCGACTGTGCTATTAATCGCGGTGTTGATGTTGCCATTTATGGCGATTGATAACCCTGGCGTTTCGGTCATGTTGGCTTCTGGTTTGGCGACATCGGGTGTCGTTTCAGTGATGATTTTTGCGTTAGTGCATGTGTTTTTTCCTGAACCTAAAACGGGCTTTTCAGGCTTTGATCCAGTGCCGCTCGAAAAGAAACAACGTTGGTATGCTGCTTTTAGAGCGATGATCATCTCTTATCCTGTCGTGTGCTTTTTCTTTATTTTTCAGATCTCTGAAGCATTGTTAACTATGATGTTTATTGCGTTGTTGTCGTTAATGATTACTTCAGAGAAATCTGTAAAACTGAGCGTCTTTTTAGTCATCAGTAATGGTATTGGGGGCATGCTGGCGATTACCGCTTTTTCAATCCTTTCTATTGTTCCCAATATTGTCTTCTACTCTTTATTTATAGGTCTTGTCGCTATTTTGATGGCCACGAAGATCTACACCGTTCCAGAAAAAGCACCGATTTTTGCCACTGCATTCAGTACCTTATTGGTACTTGTGGGGAGTACATTGATGAGCTCAGGTGATATTGATAGCAACGCATTCATACGCATATTCCAGTTAGTGATAATTGGAGTCTATATGATTTTGGCTTCACTCTTCCTTGAAACCAGGAATTGGAAGTTCTTACAAAATCAGCCTTAATTTTTGCCATACAAGGACGTCTCATGAAGCTAACCGATGATTTTTCAAAACAGGCGATTGATGCCGCAATCAAAATTGCAGCCATTGCCATGCTCGTCTATTGGTGTTTTTCGATTTTGCGCCCATTTATTTTACTGGTGGTGTGGGGGCGATTATTGCGACTGCGCTGTATCCAGTGGCGGTCGCCATTTCAAATAAAACGGGTATGTCAAAAGGAAAAGCCAGTGCATTGCTGAGCTTTATTGGCGTAATTCTGTTACTGATTCCTCTCGTTGCACTTTCTTCTGGTATTTACACCAGCACTTCAGATTTGATGACCGGTCTTCAAGACGGCACCTTATCACTGCCTAAACCGAAAGAGTCCTTACAAGAGATTCCATTCATTGGAGAGAGGGTTTATTCAACATTGGTTGCCGCCTCAAATAATATAGAAGGCACTTTTATCAAATATGCTGACGAATTGAAGATCTTTGCATCTAAAGCAGCGTCTGTTTTAGGTTCTTTGGGGGGCGGTTTTATTCAATTCATTATCTCGACCATTATTGCTGGCGCGTTCATGAGTAACGCTGAGCGATGTCAAACGGGTGTGATTCACTTGGTGGCTCGCTTAACTGACGGTAAAGGTAAAGAACTTGTTCAACTATCTAAAGCAACGGTACGTAGCGTAGTACAAGGTGTGATTGGTGTGGCCGTCATTCAATCCATCATGTCAGCAATCGGATTAGTTATTGCGGGCGTTCCAGCGGCAGCCATGTGGGCGTTAGCGGTATTGTTGATCGCTATTATCCAACTGCCACCCATTCTTGCTCTGCTACCTGCGATCATCTACATGTTCAGTGTTGAATCGACACTTGCGGCGAGTTTGTTCTTAGTGTGGTGTATTTTAGTGAGCGGTAGTGACGCGATTTTGAAGCCGATGTTGTTGAGCCGCGGCTCTCATATCCCTATGTTGGTGATTCTGTTAGGTGCGTTAGGTGGTATGGCAATGTCGGGTATTGTGGGCCTATTTGTTGGTGCAGTAATACTCAGTTTGACCTACGAACTTATGATGGCTTGGCTTGGTCTTGAAGATAAAGGCGAAGAAGACCAAGAGGCAAAGTAAATGAAACCAGTTTCGAAAGACGACAACTTCTACTTCTTGTTTTATGCACTGTTGGTGTTGTTTTTTGGTTGTGCTGTGATGCAGCAGTTCTATCCGCAAGGACAGAAAACAATACTATTTATTATCATTATTACTTTGGCGAGTTCAATTGTTGGTATTGATAAAGAGCGAGCTTTGTATCGCTCTTGGTATGGGATGTTGTTGATCACGGCCTTGGTGTCTGGTGTGTTTTCATTTTTGGAAGGCTATAACTTATCGGTAGTAACGTTATCGGCGTTGGCTGTGTTCTTGTTTTCGCATATTTACTCTGCGTTAAAGCAAGTGATGAAAGCAAAAACGGTAACCCCTAATCACATCATCGGCTCTATCTGTATTTACTTACTGTTGGGGTTTGCTTGGTCGACTATCTATTTGTTGATTCTAGAAATCTTTCCTAAAGCCTTTAATGGGTTAGAAGAGCAAATTTGGCTAACAAACTTGTTCAATGCAATGTACTTTAGTTTCATTACGTTGACCACGGTTGGCTACGGTGATATATCACCGGCTTTGCCTATTGCTCAGTTCTTTGTGTTTATGGAATCCATTATTGGCAGTTTCTACTTGGCCATCATGGTGGCGAGCTTGGTGAGTATTCGGCTTGCTCAATCTCAATCCCAATAAAGGACACACAAAGAAGCTCGGTAATTGCCGGGCTTCTTCTATCGTATGAGCTTCAAAGTATGTATGGGCTTTGAGCTTTAATTTTGTGTGGCCTAGGAATCTTAGGCCTCAGTGCCTTGTATCTTTTCTAGCTTTTCGATAGTCGTTTGCGACACGAGCTGACCATCCATATAGTAGCTAACGTTTTGACCATCTTTGATTCCGGTAAGCGTTCCTGTTTCACCAGAGGTATAGACGATATCCATTTGAACCGTGTTTTTGTCGATCTTAATCATCGTACGATTGTTTGAGATTGGTCCTACAGGAGCTTCTTTGAGGCTTGGGTCTAGGCCGTCGTTCAGTTTTGAAAGGGAGGTTGTGGCAATACCAACGGTTACTTCATGACATAGGTGTAAGTTTTTACTGCAAGCCAACGTAAAAGGCGAAAGATAAGGGTAGTGGCTTTAAAAGCAAACTTGGCGATTGAGGTCATCGCTTCAGCCGCAATGCTCAAGCATTTATGTAAATCTGATTCTTTGTATTCTGAGTAGGTCATCTTGTTATCTCATCTCTCGTTGTTATCTTTTACATATAAATAATGACTCCTGTCTAGCTCTATCCCCTGAGTACGTAATGTACGAATATTCAACGTGAAATATTTACCATTTAGTGCCACGTAGCTTAGAAATTAGCCGAAAGGGAATTCGTTGAGAGAAATTAAGCACCTGCCTAGGTGTAAGTTATTAAGTTACCGAAAAAACGAGGTTATATAGTGGTATGATCGCAGGCTCAGCACCATAAGTAATAAAGAATAGGAAACAGAATGACTCACCTTACCGAACAGCAAGAAGCTGCAATGGCGATGTTTAAAGAAAACTTACACCTTCCAAATGGTGGTTTTCATAAACTGATTATCGAGCTAAGTAAGGAATTTCAGCTGCCTTTTCAAAAAGTGCGTGGTGTTTTAAAGAAAGCGCAAAAAGACGTAGAGCGTCAGATACGTGAAGATATTGATAGTGTTGATGAGGTGGTTCTTAGCCAAGCGAATTGGTTAGATATTATTAAGTCAAAGCTTGTCGAACTAGCTGAAGATAACCAAACGGTGATGGATAAGCTGCAACTCAATCTGAAATATCAAAAAGTATTGTCGGCAACCAATGGTTCAATCGCAAGTGAAGACGAGCGTGACGAATTGATTGAAGAGTTGATTCAAGCTTATGAAAAAGAGGTATTCAAACCTTTACTGGCTATGCTGCATACAACAAAGCTGTATTGGAAATTAATGCTGGTGGATGAGACATGTAAGATGAATGAGGAAAATCGTGAGAAATTCAGTGATTACCCTCAACACATGCAAGCTGCAGAACACTTATATACTCTTGATCAAAAGTTAAGGTCGATGCCGTTAACTTATTAGTCCATGAATGCACTGATAATGACTCATTGGTGATTCAGAGTTTGATATAAGTTGGTTTCAATAGAAGTACGATAACCTAGCTAGCGTTAGCCGCGCGTGAAATGCAAAAAGGGCTAGGTTTCTGATCTGTTTTACTTCTACTCTATTTTGTTCTGCTAGAGCGAATTGAGGGTGACATCTTTTACATCTTTGGGACTAAACGGTGTTTCTTTTTGTAGCCTATGGGAAATGCTATAGGAGTGTGAAATGTCCTAGGGTGTTTCCGTTGCCTGAAACAATAGTTCCGATGCTGTCTCGTTCATTAAATTCAAAGTCGATGAGATAACTGTTGTGTTGTAGCTTAGGCAATATGTGGCGGTGAAGTATATCGCTATTGAGCTGTCGGATCTCGGTGACCCATGAAATTTCTTCTTTATGTAAGTCTATTTTTATCGTGAGCATTTACTACCTTTAAGTTTATTAACTGATTTGTCGCGTGATAGTTGGTACCAATGGGTTTGTCGTGTTGTTCTGCGTGACATAACTGTGCCTTGTGTTTATTACATTTATATTTAAGTGGTCGATCTATTTTGACTTCGCTAACAAGAGAGCGAATGACGATAGATCGGTAGTGAGGATCGAATTTAAAAGCTATTGAATGACTATCTGGGTGAAAGCTGACGCAGAGATGGTGTAACGAGGGAATCGAGAACTGTCTATGTGGAACTTGGACTTACTTTAGCATTAACAGCTCTATAGATTAGAGCCAAGTGGCGAACTATACGCCTAGTTTTTTAAATTACAACCTTATTTTCAATTAAACTTTAAATAAGCCTGAATAAATTAACGCCACTAATTGAGGGTTAAATGAGCGAATAGAGTAGGGTTCATCGCCTCACTGTCTGGGGTAACTACAGTTCTTACTCAAGTTATCTTAGGTTTACTGATTGCCTTTTTTATGATATTTCATTTTAACTTTCTGTTATATAAAGTGTTTACATTGTAAATTGGAAGGCTGGTTTATTTGTGAACTGTTGGGTTTTGAGTTATAGAGCTAAAGCTATAAAGCTTCTTTTTGTTGATTGGTTCGGGAATGTCACCGAGCTTATCCTCTGATAAATCTAATGATTTGCTGTATTTTCAGCTATTCGCGTTTAAAAATTACCGACATCACTCCATCCATATTTCTCATCTGGACCTATTTCCTTATTCTGATGCTATTTTGAACAAGCAAGCTTATGGATGAGAAAGCGCCTCCTGATTTATGAACCTCCACTGACTTGAGTCGCATTTTTTCCAGGTCGCTCTTACTACAGAGACCTTCAATTGTGAGTTCTACTCGCCACTACCTGATCTAACAAAAAATGAATACTCACTTTAACGTTTCTGAATAAGAAAGTTGTTGTTACACCAATTTAGTGCAAATATAATTGATAATAATTCTCACTTGCGTTACAGGTATGTTGTCAATTTGGCGGCAGACTTTAAATTATCGTTATTTAGCGGTTGTGTACGCCCCATACTTACCTATGAGTAATGTGACTTTCATTGTCATGAGTGGTGGTTTGTATCAATGGCAAAGGAATAAACATGAAGAAAAAAATCAATGCAGTTCGTCAGCTATTGAGCGGACTTGTTATCGTTCTTTTATCGTCAGTGATGGCGATGGCTAAAGCAAACACAGTCACGATTGAACACGTTAAAGGCACAGCGCAGTTTACTGAAGTACCACAGCGAGTGGTGGTTCTTGGCCATGGTAGCTTAGACGTGCTAGATCAAATTGGTGTGCAACCAGTTGGCGCGCCTCATAGCTTGCTGCCTGATTACCTCGCTTCATACAAAGAAACGACTGCGAACACTGGCTCGTTGAGCGAACCTGATTTTGAAGCTATCTACATGTTGAAACCAGACATCATCATCGCGGAAAACCGCATGCTTAAGGTTTACGACCAACTAACACAGATCGCTCCTACGGTCATGTTCTCTATTGAAGGTGATAAGTACTGGGCTGACGCTCAACAAAACTGGCGCGCGCTAGGCGACATTTTTGGTAAGCAAGCTGAGGTCGAAGCGATCATTAAAGAGACTCAAGCTTCGATCACTGTGATAAACGACAAAGTGGCGTCTAACGAAACTTCAGCCATGATGCTAATGAACAACGGCAACAACATCGCTATGTTCAACAAAGGCAGCCGTTTCTCAATCATCTTTGATGATTTTGGCTTCGTTGAGTCAAAGAGTGCAACAGTGGCTCCGATCAAAGGAACACACGGCAATCTAATCTCTTTTGAATACATTGCTGATGCGAAACCTGAAGTGCTTTACGTTCTTGACCGCGAAAAAGCGATTGGCCGATCTGAAGGACGCGCACAACAACTGTTTGATAACCCATTAGTTGCGGCAACACCTGCAGCGCAGCAAGGTAACAT
>Ga0209121_10004308_pt1 | contig 13336 bp, 12 predicted proteins | sample Cruoilmetagenom3_FD_187292 | JGI IMG/M metagenome (GOLD analysis project Ga0209121, IMG submission 187292) | Oil polluted marine microbial communities from Coal Oil Point, Santa Barbara, California, USA - Sample 3 (SPAdes) (version 2) | ecosystem: Environmental > Aquatic > Marine > Oil seeps ... | reverse complement strand
GGTTATACCGTTGGGAATGCTGAAAGTTAGTTCTCGCCAAAGTTAATTTTACAACACGTTGCTTTTGCATAACTCTCCGATTGAGCTCCAAACTAGGTCTAAATTGGGCAGCGTAGGCATGGAGCATGAGCATTGTCCAATCCCAAATAGGTTGGAACTGAAGTTTGAAGAAAGGGTCAATAGTGTTTTTTGAAATGATAGGTCCGTCGACAGAAGATGTAACCGAGGCACATGGGGATGCCTTTCCTCTTTTCATCACTCCTTTTTGAAAAAACAAAATCAGGAAAATGCCACGAAAATCATAAAATCATATGGATAATCCTATTTTATTAGCTCTTTTAGGAACTTCCAAGTACCCCTCCCTGATTAAGACTATTAAAATATCCTTTTGTTTTTATTTATTCAGATTTGTTTTTAGGCCTGAGATCAACAATATGACAAGCAAGAGCACTTATTTTTTGAATTAAGCTATGCTAAGGTTAAATTTAACATTTTGTTTTGCCCCCACCATAATCTAATTATCTATAACTATACTGCTGAAGGTAAGAGGTCACTTATCTGAATCTCTTCTATTGGTCTTAGCTTGATAACCGCCCTAATTATCAACTCCAATTTTTAATTCACTCCAAAACAAAACCGAAAAGTATTTATCCATCGTATATAATATGTATATACCATGAGAAAGGTAAAAATTGAGCCTGCAACAGAATTGAAAATAAAAGGAATTCTTGGTTTCATCAGGAGAAAAGTAACACCATTCGGCAATGGTGCCAAAGTTGATTGCCCCAAGGAGTTTCTCGGTAAAATGGTCTATCTGGTGATTGCAAAAAATAAATGAGAAAGGTTCGAAGATTGAAAGACTGCGTAAGGAGACTGAAAAATTACGCAGAGAGAATGGGGAATTAAAAAGGGAATTGAAAGAGTTCAAGAAGGAGTTTGAGGAGTACAAAAAGAGACACCCTGAGACTGCAGGGGTAAAACACGGAAAGCCCTATTCCTTCAGAGCCTCAGCGGAGTCAGGGAGACCTAAGAAGCTGGGAGCTAGAAAAGGCCATAAAGCCCACTTTCGTCTTAAGCCTAAGTGGGCAGATGAGGTGCGTCATCTCCCCGTTCTTCGATGCCCTATTTGTGGTGGAACAGAACTGAGTGAGGAGGTACAAGAGAGGGGAGAAAGAATAGTTGAAGACATTGTAATTCCCAAGCCTCTTGTTACTAAAATTATACTGGACAGACGCTACTGCAGGCACTGCAAAAAACTCGTAGAGAGCCCAGTTTTAATTGCATTACCTGGTGCTCGGCTGGGCATTCGGATCATGCTTGTGGTTGTCTGGCTCAAGATTAAACTGAGGCTGACAGAGGAAGCAATTCCTGAGTTGCTTGAGAAATTATTTGGGATCAAGATATCAGAGGGCGAAGTAATCAATATACTGGCTCAGGTTGCGGGGGCATTCGATCCTTACCACGAACAGCTTATCCAGGAAATACGAGATGCACCGGCACGACACATAGACGAAACATCCTGGCGGATAGACGGAAAAAATGTATGGCTGTGGGCATTCGTAACCAAGGGTGAGGCACTCTACAAAATTGCCTCATCCCGAAGTCACGAGGTTCCATTGGAAGTGCTGGGCAAAGGGCATAACGGAGTTGACATCCATGACAGGTTTTCGGCCTACAAGACCCGGGCTAGAAAGACCAGAAATCCTCAGCAAGATTGTTGGGCTCATCTGGTAAACGATGCCAAGGAACTCGCCCAATTTTATGGAGAAGAGGGAGAGCACATACACCAGACGATCAAGAAAACCTATGGATGTGCAAAGGCTTTCAACCATAAAGGAACTGATGCGGACATCGAGAAATTGTTCCAATCTCTGGCCGATGAGCTGAACCGTCCATACAAGTCCCACCACTGTTATAAATTTGTGGTGAACCTGTTGAAAGAGAAAGACAACCTATTCGAGTTTGTGAAAAATCCTGAGGTGGATAGGACAAACAATATTGCCGAGCGATACCTTAGGCACAGCGTGATAGCAAGAAAAATTGGGGGTGGAAACAGATCAACTAGAGGAGCAATAATCTATGAGAGACTGTTAAGCATAATCCATACACTTCACGTGAGAGACCAAGACCTTCTGGAATATGGACCGAAAATCTTGCTAACTTCAGACGACTGACCTCTTACTGCTGAAGAAAATGTTTATATAAACCTATCATCATACTATATCGAAAAAAGATGAGGCTATATTCTATAAGGTTGGAAAGAGAAGAATTCGATAGAAGGCTAGGTGGTGGCATCCCCCATAATTCTCTAGTTCTAATAAGCGGAGAAAAAGGAAGCGGCAAGTCGATAATATGTCAGAGGCTTATCTATGGCTTCTTAGCAAATGATATTTCTGTCACCTATCTGTCCACCCAGTATACCACAGTAGAATTTTTAAATCAAATGAAATCTCTCAATTATAAAATAACCCATAATCTAATTGATAATTCTCTGAGATTTGTGCCTGTTTATCCTCTCCTGGGAGATATAAAAAGCAGGGAGGATTTTGCTGAAAGGCTCATGCTGGCTGAGCCCCTGTTCGATAAAGACATTACCCTCATAGATGCTTTTTCTTCTCTTGTAAAGTACAGCATTTCTGACGCGTCGTCTGTGATTGAGCTACTCGGATTCTTCAAAAAACTGATAGGCGGGGGAAAATCAGTCATACTAACAGTGAACGAGAGGGACATATCAGACGAATTGATGGGCGAGATCGAACGATCTTCCACCATATCAATTGGAACTGAAATTAAAAAAGGCGAAGAAGAGATAAAAAGAGTCATGATAATCAACAAATATGGCGGTGCGCTCAGCGACTATGTTGAAATAACCCCCTTTAGAGTGATACCAAAAGTTGGATTACTCGTAGAAATCTCAACCATAGTGTAGGTGAAGAATGAAGAAAGTTGAAGCTCCTCTTTACGACACGCTGGAAAATGCGATGCAGCGTAATCGTCATCTTTGGGAATATGTGAGGGGATTTGAGGCAGTCGGAAAGAGACCCGCCTTCATAACAAGTCTAGACAGGGGGCTCGCCGAGGATCCTCAGCCCAATTTCATTTATCCCCTAGGGGATCCTCTCTTCATCCATATCTATAAAACCAAAGAAGGAAAAATGATCTATCAAGTGATTGAGCCCAAGTTTGCGGATAAAAATCAGGAGTTAAGGTATAATGTCATTAGTGATAAGCTGCTTGAGCTTTCAGCAAAGGAAAAAGTTCCAGAAACCGAACGAGATACAATCAGACTCATCAACAAATTGTTTGTGAAGTGTACAAGAGTCGTAGGAAGGCGAAGAGTCAAAGGAACGAAGTATTTCAAGAAATTCGTTCCAATAACTACTGATGAAAAGGAACTTTTCAAATACTTTCTAAAGAGAGACATCATTGGTTTAGGAAGGATAATGTCCCCGATGAGAGACCCTAATTTGGAAGATGTGACTGGATTAGGCCCGCGCAACATCACGGTATACCACAAACTATTTGGTTTAATGCACACCAATGTCGAATTCAAAGGCGCTGTCGATTATCTCAAATTCGTCCTAACCCTTTCAGACAAGGTTGGAAAAAACGTGTCCGAAAGAACCCCGATTATTGACGGTACCCTTCCCGATGGTTCGAGGCTTAATTTGGTTTACAGCCCCGATATATCACTCAAAGGTCCCTCTTTTTGTATTAGAAAATTTGCTGAGACTCCGATCAGCCTGACTCAAATTATCCAGTGGGGAACGCTCTCGTCCGAGATTATAGCGTATCTCTGGCTATGCATAGAGTATGGTAAAAACATATTTTTCACGGGAGAGTCCGCCTCTGGAAAAACAACCACGCTGAACAGTCTTCTGCCTTTAATACCCACAAATGCAAAGGTCTTTACAGCAGAGGACACCGCAGAAGTTCTTGTACCTCACAAGGTTTGGCAAAGAATGCTGACTCGAGAAAGAGAGGGTGGGGGATCTGTCACCTTGTTCGATATACTCAAAGCAGCTCTCAGATCGAGGCCAAATTACCTGATTGTGGGCGAAATCCGAGGTGCAGAGGGGGCGGTAGCATTTCAAACCATGCAGGCGGGAACTCCGGTTATGTCAACTTTTCACTGCGCATCTGTAAGACAGCTGGTCCAGAGGATATCTGGTACTCCCATAAATGTCCCTATTGCTTTTGTCGATAACCTAAACGTTGTGTTAACCCAGCAAGCCATCTATGAGAAGGGAACAATCCTGAGAAGATGCTTGGGAGTTGACGAGATCGTGGGGTATGATAGAAATCAAAAGGGAATCATCACTCGAAGGGCGTTCGATTGGGACTCTGCTCGTGATAAATTCACGTTCAGAGCGTATCACAACAGCTATATCTTGGAAGCAAAAGTGGCTCCTTCGGCTGGGCTGGAAGACCCGAGAGAAGTCTATGAGCAAATGGATCTCAGGACAAGAATAATTGAGGAGATGACTGCAAGAAAGATTTTCAATTATTATGAAGTAAACGAGGTATTAAAAAATTTCTACAAGTGTAAAGAGGAGGGAGCCCCGTTTACATTCTGAAGGTACTATGACTTTTTCAGATCTCTTAGTAAAGGGAAGAATTGATCCAAAAAGGTATGCGAGACATATATTGCTGCCACTAGTCGCTTTAGCGATTGGATTGGCTGCATTTATTTACTTGCTCGGCCCTCTATCAGAACGAATAGGCTATCTTTATCCGCTGGGACACCTCCTAGATATAATGGGTTTTTGGTATTACCTGTTGTACAGCTTCCCCATGCTTATTTTTGCCTATGCCCTCCTTTATCCCAAGATAATTGTAGATAAAAGGATGGGAGAAATTGATAACAATATGCACTATTACGTGACACACTGGGGTGTTCTTTCAAGGGCAGAAATAAAAATAAGCGATCTATTGTTGGAATTATCCCCCAAAAAGGAGTATAAAGCACTCGCAGAAGAAACAGGGTACCTCTATTCTCTCCATGACAAGTGGGGAAAAACTTTTCCAGATGCTTGTAGATTTTTAAGGAAGAGAACACCAAGCAAACCCTTCTCCGATTTTTTGGGAAGAATTGCTCACGCCATAGACAGCGGACAGGACGTGCGACAATTTCTTCAATCCGAACAAGAGGCAGTTATGAGCGATTTCACGAACACTTACGAGAGAAGATTGTATTCGATAGACGTTTTCAAAGAAATCTACATCTCCATCGTCGTTTCCATAGTGTTCATGGGGGTAATAGCCGTAATCGCCCCTTTTATAAGCGGAATGAGTCCTTTAATGATCTTGGCTTTTGTATTTGTGTTGTTTGTTTTTGCGGAAATGTTATCGGTGTACTATCTGAAACTCGTGTGTCCCGCGGATCCTCTCTGGCAAGTCTCAGAAGTCGTCACCGCCAGAGAGCGGAAGAGAAAAAACCTTTTTTTTGTATCCCTCTTTCTGTGTGCATTAGTCCTAACTGCGAATCTTGTAGCTCTGCATCTGGGGATATCTCCGATACCCCCACATTATAAGTACCATTTTATCCTTGCAACTTCTATTGCTCCTCTAATCCTGGTTGGTAGCAACACAAAAAGAGAAGAAAATTTAATAAAGAGGAAGGACAATCTTATCCCTACTTTTTTGAGATCTATTGGGGCAGCAGCCGGAACAACAGGGGGAAAGATTACAGATACTGTGGGGTACCTTTCAGTTCACGACTTTTATCCTTTAACCGATGAGATTATCAAGTTCCATCGAAGGCTTTCCACTAGAATCAACGAGGAAAGGGCTTGGACTCTGTTCACTACCGGCACAAGCAGCAATCTCATCTACCGATTTTGTGACATATTCAGGGGAGGGCTTGCATTGGGCTGCAATCCCGCCGAGGTTGGTAACTTTGTTGCAACCAACATGGACAAAACAAACAATCTGAGGAAAAAGAGAAGTGCGTCAGCAGCAACTCTGATCGGTATTCTTTATGGTTTAATTGCAGCAATCGGTTTCTGTCTTTTTGTTACTTTTGGGATCACCGGATACCTGAATGACACCTGGGGCACAATGTCCGCAGAAACGGAAATCACTCCAGAAAGGATAGAACTTCTTGAGCATGAATACCCTGAAGTGTTTGAGCATCACCTCCGGGAGCTATCCTCAACCCTCTCCGCCCTTCCTATGGATAAGCTTTCGGAAACTCTTGCGGAGTACTTCCCAACTCGATTCATTGAGCTAATGTCTTCGGTCCTTGCAACAGTTCCTCCAGAAAGACTCGCCCCTTCCTTAAATAAACTTTCCACCGCACTCAGAGATCTTCCTTCAGGAGAACTTGAGCGCATTATGAGGGGCGAAGAGCCGCGCGAGATAACTCCCAGAAGACTTGCGGAATTACCCACTGGGAGAATTGCGGAGCTAACTCGAGCTCACGCTCCTGCGTTGCTTGGAGAACTTTTCGAGGAATTTGCCCCAGAAAGAGTTACGGAATTGCCTAAAGAGTTTGCTCCAGAAAATCTTGCAATGTTGTATGAACTTCAACTCAAAACGCTTTTTGTTGAACTGCCTTACGAGAAACGTTTGGCCTTTATAGCAGACCTGGACCGAGTGGAAGAAGAGAGGACCGCAGTGCTTGAAAGACGTGCTGCAGAACTGAGAGCGATGGGAGGAGGAGGAGCAGTAGTGGGAGAATTGGAAAGAACCATAGGAGAAATAGAAGACATTCAAGCACGAAGAGAGGCACTTGAAGAAGCAGGAGCCGTCCTTACTCCTATCCCTCCATTTGAAATGGAACTAACTTCATTTATACTGCTTCTAATGCTAGTATCTTTCGCAATGGCATCCTCGTTAGCTCTCGTAATCAGCGATGGAGGGCATCCTTTTGGTTCCTTGGGGCATTTTGTGTTCTTGACCTGGGTCGGCTTTTTGGCTGGGATACTAGCAGAGCAGCTGCTTCCCCGCCTACTTATTGTGGTCTAGTCTCTTATTCCCTCTGTTTTCATGTTAAAAACGGCTTCTCCTTCTGGAAGATGGGGCGAATCTATCAGTCTAGCTATTCTTTTTTCGCCCTTGCTCTTTCTCAGATAAATTCTATAGGTTGCGGTGTGTCCCACAATGTGCCCGCCTATCGGCCTTGTGGGGTCCCCGAACAGGGCATCAGGCTTTGCCGATACTTGATTAGTGACGTAAATTACTGTATTGTTGAGCACCCCGAATCTGAGCAAATCATGCATGTGCTTGTTCAGTTTTTGCTGCCTTTCCGCTAGGGCCCCTCGCCCCAGGTATTCTGCCCGGAAGTGTGCAGTGAGGGAGTCAACTATCAGGAGTTTAACTGGAACCTCCTGTGCAACTTCCTTTGCCTTGTCAACCAATAACATCTGATGGGCTGAGTTGTAGGCGCGAGCCACGTGAATATTCTCAAGAATCTCCTTTGGATTGAGCTCATATGCTTTTGCCATCTCGTTTATTCTCTCTGGACGAAATGTGTTCTCTGTGTCGATATAAACCACATTTCCCTCCACCCCTCCCTTCTCTTTTGGCAGTTGAGCTGTCACACACAGCTGATGGGCCAACTGCGTCTTACCCGAAGCAAAAGCACCAAACACCTCGGAAATGGACTGGGTTTCAAAACCTCCCCCCATCAATTGATCCAAGGCTTGAGAGCCCGAGGTTAAACGATCTATGCTCTTTCTCTTTTCAAGCAAAACCTCTCCTGTCTCAAATCCTCCGACATCTGCCTTTTTCCGGGCCACCTGGATGATCTTTGCGGCATTTCCTTCCCCCATACTCACAACCTCAGACAATTCCTTTGGCGAGGCAACTGCAATTTCCATCAGGTCGGTGTAACCCGCCTCTCGAAGCTTCTTTGCCGTTGTTTCACCAACCCCCGGCAAATCTTCAATCCTTTTGTTCTGATCTTCACTTTCTTGATCTTCGATCATTTAGATCAACCTGACCATTTCATCTCTTTTTTACTCCCACCATGCCTTCTTTTTTATTTAACCTTTTCTGTCAGCGATCGCGGCAAACAATGCTTGCCACTGCCTTGTTATTTAAACATGAAACAGTATTTATGTTAGTCGATTATAAAGCAACAAAGACCGAAGGAGGGGCAAACACAAGCCATCAAAATGTATCCTGGCAGATGTTGCTTTAAATTTTAAGTGCGCATCCTCTTGTCGAAAACACAAAGAAAAAAAGAGGCCCAGAATCAAGACCTTAAGTTTCTTAAAAACCTTGGAACAAGCTCTTCTAAAGTTCACAAACTCCCTATTCTCCTTTAAAAGTGGCTTTAAAAACGGTTATTATAACCCAAATGTAAATCAAAACTGAAGCTAGCCCGATGAAATACTCACTACGTTGTTTCCCCTCAAGAGGATTGTCCCTAGGCGTCGTTGCAAATCACCCTTCTTTTCCTCGGCCCCCTCGAGTATAATGTTCATAAACTGATCCCATCCAACTAGCTTTCCTTTTAATATTCTTCCATCCTTGAGGAGCAAGGAAGTTTTGCAGCTGGACAGATTTTCAAGCAATTCTATAGGTAACAACATGGTGTGTTATAAGATAAGAACCTTCTGTATTTAAACCTAACGAATTTTAAAAAAAAATAAAAGCGAAAGCCCGATTGTATTAACTGCAAGGCGAAAAATGCAAGACTTATTCAACCGTTTTATTCCTGAGAAGCGTATCTTTCGGAACAGAGAGGTTCTGATGCCTTCCTACATCCCCACCAAGCTGCCTCATAGAGAGAAAGAGATAGATCTCTTGGCTTCTGTTTCGGCAGCGGCTCTTCAGGGAGAAACTCCGTCTAACATCTTCATATACGGAAAGACGGGAACCGGAAAAACAGCTGTCACTAAATGGGTCGGAAAAGAGCTGGTAAAGGCAGGAAATCACTCGGACAAGTCCGTGCATTTTTTCTACATAAATTGTACGATTGTTGACACCAAATACGGAGTCCTCCAGAACATCGCGAATCATTTCATTAGCCAGTGGAGCGAGAGGATACCGTTCACGGGTTGGCCAACTGAAGAAGTGTACTCAAAGTTGCTTGAGGCGGCCGACAAGGCGGGCGGGGTAACCATAATCACCCTCGACGAGATTGACAAAATAAAGGGAGATGAGTTGCTTTACAATCTCTCTAGAATCAATTCAGATTTGACCAACGCAAAGGTCTCTGTGATAGGCATTTCAAATGACCTTAAATTCACTGAATTCTTGGATCCCAGAGTTAAATCCTCTTTGGGAGAGCAGTCAATGATATTCTCCCCCTACAATGCTGAGCAGCTGAAAGACATCCTTGAGCAGAGAGCACAGATGGCTTTCAAGGATGGTGTGGCAAGCCTTCCGATAATCACTCTGTGCGCAGGCATTGCCGCTCAAGAGCACGGAGACGCGAGAAAGGCCCTCGATCTGCTCAGAATTTCTGCGGAGTTGGCGGAGCGGGAGCACTCAAATACAGTGTCTGAGGCGAACGTTAGAAGGGCGCAGAGCGAGATCGAAATGGACCGCTTTGCAGAAGTTATCCGCACCTTGCCAATGCAGTCCAAACTCATCCTGTTTTCAATCATTGTTGCAGAGGAGGCATGGAGAGTTCACCATTCAGGCAAGCTCACTACCGGAGAACTGTACAACGTCTACAACGCCTTATGCAAAAAAGCAAAGGTCAACTCGCTGACTCCAAGGAGAGTCACTGAGCTAATAAGCGAATTGGACATGCTTGGAATCATAACGGCCAAACTCATAAGCAAAGGGAGATATGGAAGGACAAAAGAAATCAGGTTGGGCACCGATCCCGAAAAGGCAAGAAGTCTGCTATCAGAAGAGGAGGTCATAAGCGGAGTCAAGGACTTTAAGCCCTACACGCAACTGCATTTTTGAGCCCTTAAACCCTTCTCTCTCGCTAAGACGCGGGCCCTTCTTTACTTTTTTGGAGGGAAAACAGCGTAAGACCCCTGAGATGCCGCCGAGTCTCCTAAAACATGTCCCTTATGGAAGGTTAAATGATAAAAGGCATAGCAAAAAGCACACTGGACCTCATCCTGAATCTGGGCAAGTCTTCCCACCCCCAGGAGTTTGTTGGTCTGCTCAGCGCTGAGGAAGGAATAATATCCGATGTATTGTTTCTGTCTGGAACCGTTTCATCTCACGAGTCTGCGTTGCTCAGGCTGGATCAACTCCCCTTCGGCATGGGGGTCGTCGGGTCGGCGCATTCCCATCCCTCAGGAAGCAATCTTCCTTCTAGGGCTGATCTGGGGCTCTTTTCAAAGGTTGGAAACTATAATCTGATCGTCTGCTATCCCTATGGAGCGAAAGACTGGGCGTGCTACAGCTCAAAAGGGGAATTGCTTGAGCTAAAGGTTCTTGATGTCGAGCCAAAGGGAACGTCCGATGAGCAGGAAGAGCTAATAAGGGATCTGACAGAGGCAGGTCTGTTAGAGCCTGACGACCTCACAGACCAAGACGAATAAACCTACCAAAAATTTTTATTCTGAAACTCGCCAAAAGCCAGAATCTACTTTCTTCTAAACCCATCCAAATACAGAGGAACTCCAACAATCGCCGAGAAAAAAAGGAAGAAGCAGATCCACTGGTCCAAGGGCGCAGAAGCCTTTCCAATCCTTATCCACCCCTCCGGTGAGTAGATTGGATGACCCCAAATGAGCAGCTTGAGCAAACCTATCCACGGAAGTTCACCACGAGCCTTACCAACTATCCACTCCTGTTTTACTGGCTGGTAGCAGATGCTGCAAGACTGGTCCGAGAAAAGGTTGTTGTCTCCCTTTGTTATAAACCCATCGTGGTTAGGCCGATACCGGTAAAGGCCCAGTTCAGGAATCGTTATCTCGCTCTCATTTCTTATTCCCAAAGAATCCACTGTATACCTGTTATCATTCACCTCCACCCAACAACAAACCCTGTGTATTATCGGGGTAGCCAACTCGTCTCCATTTGGATAGTACACCACAACATCTCCCCAATCCCCGTACCTCTTCGCACCACCTGAATTTTCTTCTTCGGCCCGCGTTCTTATGATGTCACTCTTCTTTACAATTATGATGTCACCCGGATCAATCGTTCCTATCCTGCCAAAAAAGGACTGATCATGAGTCATCGATCCAGATTCCACCACTGCCAGAGGAGAGGATCTTGGGAAGGGTTGCCCTGAATACAGCCACAGGCTGAGTATAACAGAGCAAACGAGAATGATAAACAAAAAAAACTCAGCAACATCTCTCCTTCTCTCTTTTTTTAGCATTGACAGCACATCCCTCTCAATTAAGAGAAGTTGCCCTTCTATATATTTTTAATGGATTCTCTTTTTTTCTCCCGGGCAAGGCAATGGTCTGGTCATGATAGGCGACGCTTTCGCCACTCTTCTCATAGACAAACTTGCGGTCAGCGGGAGAATCATTGTAGAGGTCTCTACACGCCCCAAGAATTTGTTTGAGCACCCACTTTTGTGATTTCGTTGGGTACAACCCGAGCTTATGTGCCCTTTTAGCCATGAAGCTCAATACCTTAATATACCACTCAGTATACATATCTCTGGTATGGCTTGTTTTGCCATGAACCTCAAACCATGCCAGTCCGGCTGTATCCCCCTCACGGATTGGGTATTAGTCCGGAAAGAAGATAAAATTGATGTCCTTCGTTGAAGAGATCGCTGAGCGGCTCACCCGCCACCAAATTCAGAGCAAGACTTCTCTGCACCAGGCAAAGCTAAAACTGTGCAAAAAATATGGGTTAAAGAAAGTCCCCTCCGATGCCGACCTGCTGGCCCAGCTGGAACGCTCAATAGGTAAAGCTAAAACAAAGCAATTCACGCACATCCTGCAAAAGAAGGCAACACGAACCGCTTCTGGAGTTGCGGTCGTTGCAGTGATGACCTCTCCAGATGAATGTCCTCATGGAAGGTGCATAACATGTCCAGGCGGACCAACAGGCGGAACCCCTCAATCTTATACTGGCAAGGAGCCTGCCGCTTTGAGAGGTCACAGGTATTCCTTTAATCCATGTGCGCAGACCAAGGCGAGGTTAAAACAGCTAGGTTCGGCTGGACATCCCACTGATAAGGTCGACCTGATCCTCATGGGAGGGACAATCACCGCAAGGCCATTGCAATACCAGGAATGGTTTGTTAAACGGTGTTTTGATGCAATGAATGGATACACGTCCAGGACGCTCGAGGATGCGAGAATCGCAAACGAACGAGCAAGGACGAGATGTGTTGGCCTAACTTTTGAAACAAGGCCTGACTGGGCAAGGCTTCAGCAAATTGAGCAGATGCTCTGGTTCGGAGTGACTCGGGTCGAGATTGGAGTTCAATCAACTAGGGATGATCTGTTGTACGGAATCAAGAGGGGGCACACCGTTACCGACACTGTGCTGGCAACTCGCCTCTTAAAGGATGCGGGATTAAAGGTTGGCTACCACCTCATGCCAGGGTTGCCCGGTTCAAGCCGCGAAAGTGATCTTGCATCGTTCAGTGAGGTGTTCAGCAACCCAGACTTCAAGCCAGACCTCATCAAAATCTATCCAACTCTGGTTATTGAGCAAACCGAGCTCTGGAACTTGTGGAAAGAGGGGGAGTATAAAGCCTTAGGAACGAGAGAGGCTGCAAAACTAATTGCGGACATAAAGAAAAAAGTTCCCCCATGGGTACGCATTCAGAGAATAGACAGAGACATTCCCGCCCCTCTGATCGTTGACGGAGTAAAGAAAAGCAATCTGAGAGAGATTGCAAACCAAATGCTGGCAGACGAAGGAGAGAGATGCAGATGCATAAGGTGCAGGGAGGTCGGGCACAGATGGCTCAAGCAGGGAATAATCCCAGATCCAAGCCGCATAGAATTGGTTCGAATAAACTACGAGGCAAGCAGGGGACAGGATATCTTCCTGTCATACGAGGATCGAGAAGAAGACGTGCTCATCGGCTATTGCAGGTTGAGGATTCCCTCCAGAGCCGTTTGGAAAGAGTTCGAAGGAAGTGCCATCATCAGAGAACTCAAAGTGAGCGGAGCCGAAGTGCCGATCGGGGCTAAACCCGTTAAAGACAAACCCGTTAAAGAATGGCAGCACAGAGGGTGGGGGCATGCGCTGGTCAGAGAAGCAGAAGAGATCGCAAGGACAGAGTTTCGGAAAAAGCGTTTGCTTGTGTTGAGTGGAGTAGGTGCCAAGGCGTATTTTAGAAAACTCGGATTTAGACAGATGAGGTACTGGATGGGAAAAAAATTAAAAGACTAGGCAAAGGGCGATTGAAAAAGAGAAAGGATCCCCAATTATATCCTCAAGGTGAGGTGAATATAGGTGAAGCAATTATGGGCGGCTTGGAAAGGTTACAGCA
>Ga0209121_10004307_pt1 | contig 13342 bp, 22 predicted proteins | sample Cruoilmetagenom3_FD_187292 | JGI IMG/M metagenome (GOLD analysis project Ga0209121, IMG submission 187292) | Oil polluted marine microbial communities from Coal Oil Point, Santa Barbara, California, USA - Sample 3 (SPAdes) (version 2) | ecosystem: Environmental > Aquatic > Marine > Oil seeps ... | reverse complement strand
CCCCTTTTGGGGACGTTGCCCATTGACCCGGACTTAGCCAGGTTGTGTGATGAAGGAAGAATTGAGCAATATAGTTCAGATGCTGTGTCTGAACTTTTTGCCAATGTGGTCGCAGTTCTAAATGGGAAAAGTGAAGGGTAGCTATATATTGTTAGTTGAGCTTGCCACTGGGAAGGATATCTTCGTAGGCAAACTAGGCTATGTTTCCTTCCCCAAAGCTTCGTATGCTTATGTTGGCTCAGCTATGAATGGGCTCAGAGCAAGATTGGCTCGCCATCTGCGGGGGAAGAAAAAGCTGCACTGGCATATTGATTATCTTTTGAAAGAAGCTGAGGTTAAGGAGATAATTCTATGCCAGGGCGAGGAAAGGGTTGAGTGTTCTCTGGCCCAGGCATTAGCCGGAAAATTCCAATCCGTTCCTGGCTTTGGTTCGAGCGATTGTAAATGCCGGAGCCACCTTTATTTTGCCAGCGAGAGAGATAGGCTAAAGGCAAGGGTTGCAGAAGCAGTTAAGCAAGCAGGTCTTGCCTATGAAATTTTTTCCAAAGGAGTTATAGAAAATGGCACAAGAATTTGACGACTCGTTCAAAGAGCTGGAGCAATCCATCATGGAGGATATGAAGAAGGTCTACTCGGAAAAAACGATTGACCATTTTCTCAATCCCAGAAATTTGGGTGAAATTCACGCCCCTGATGGATTTGGAAGAGTAACTGGTCCCTGTGGGGATACTATGGAAATATACCTTAAGGTGACAGATGGCAGGGTTATGAATGCTTCCTTCTGGACAGATGGTTGTGGACCCAGCATTGCCTCAGGCAGCATGGTTACCGAGATGGCTAAGGGAAGGAACGTCAGCGAAGCTCCAAGGATTAGCCACCATGATGTCTTAGCTGCTCTAGGTGGGCTGCCTGAGGAAAGCGAACATTGTGCTCTTTTGGCGGCCAATACGTTTAAAGAAGCAATCAAGAACTACCTGGCTTTTAAGAAAGAACCCTGGAAAAGAGCTTACCAAAGCCAAAGATAGTGAGGAGTAAGTATAAAGTGCCTCCTGTAGTTTCTATTGTGGGCAAGTCAAAGTCTGGTAAAACAACTGTCATTGAAAGGCTGGTTCAGGAACTGAAATCCAGAGGTTACCGTCTGGCTACCATTAAACATGCTCCCCGAGGCGGCAGCTTTGATGAACCCGGTAAGGATAGCTGGCGCCATATTGAGGCAGGAAGCGAGGCCACGGTGATTAGCTCACCGGATAATTTGGTGCTGGTGAAGCCTGTTTCTCAAGACACTCCCCTTGAAGAGATTGTGCGCCTCTTAGGCGAGGACTACGATATCATCCTTACCGAAGGATTTAAGCAGGGGAATGCTCCCAAGATAGAAATCCACTGCAAGGACGCCGGTGCACCTCTCAAGAATATCAAAAAGCGTATAGCTATAGTTACCGATGAACCATTGGAAACCAAGGCTAGGCAGTTCTCATTTGAAGATAATAAGAGCCTGGCTGATCTGTTGGAGAGAGGCTTCATCAAGCCACAGAAACAGCGAATCTCTCTTTACGTAAATAATGGTCCTATAACTTTGACCACTTTCCCCAAGCAGATTATTACAAATGTACTTGTGGCTATGGCCTCTTGTCTGAAGGGAGTGAAAGAAATCACTAGTCTCCAGATTTTCCTGAGGAGGGAATAAGCACGGAAGTGAAGAACTATTATCAGATTCTTGGTGTAAGCACAGAGGCCAGTCCTCAAGATATCAAGAAAGCCTTCCGTCAACTGGCTTTGCGTTATCATCCTGACCGCAACCCTGGAAATACCAAAGAGGCTGAAGGGAAGTTTAAGGAGATAAATGAAGCTTATGAAGTGCTTGGCAATGAACACAAGAGACGCCAGTATGATTATTTGACCAGCTATAGGCGAAGCCAGACTGAGAGAATGAGAGTGAACACGGTTTTCAGGGACAGCTCGGACGGCTTTACTTATCATAATCTTGAAGAGCTGTTAAGAATTCTGTCGGCATTTAATTTCGACGGTAGGGAATTATTCATGAGGCAGCGCCAAGCTTGCGGTAAATTCCATGGAGGTCGTCAGCGTTGGCGTCAATATTGGCGCTGAATCTAGTAGCACAATGGCGGACTCCAATTTAAGTCCAAAAGTTAGATACTGAGATGGCAATTGTTTATGGTCCTGTTGCTTCGTGGCGCTTGGGCAGATCCCTGGGTATAGACCTTCTAAATACGAGAAGCAAAGTCTGCTCCTTCAACTGCGTCTATTGCCAGCTAGGTGAGACTACCCAGTTTATCGTTGAGCCAAGGGAGTTCATCGGCTTGGAACAACTAACCAGTGAAATCGAGTTAGTCAGTCCGATAAAGGCTGACTACGCCACTTTTTCTGGCATGGGTGAGCCTACATTAGCTAGTAATCTTGGTGAAGCGATTGAGCTTGCGAGGTCAACTTTGGATTTACCCGTAGCTGTGCTTACCAATTCTTCACTCATGTTCCGAGAAGATGTAAGGCAGCAACTTGCCCATGCTGATACAGTAGTTGCTAAGCTGGATGTGCCGAGTGAAGAACTATTCGCCATGGTCAATAGACCAGCTCCCGGATTACATTTTTACCAGATAAGAGATGGTATCAGGCGTTTTAGGGACGAATACCGAGGCAAACTAGCCCTGCAAGTAATGTTTATTGAAGCTAACAAGGATTATGCCTCTGAGATAGCAGAGCTGGCTCGTCAGATTTCACCTGACGAGGTGCAAATAAATACACCTTTACGCCCCTGTGCTGTGAGACCACTACCGCCTAAAAACATAGCTAAGGTACAGCGGGAATTTACCAATTTCGAAAGTGTTGTCACTGTATACGAGGCACGAAAGTATGAAGTTCTGCCGCTTAATTTGGCGGAGACATTGCGGCGTCGACCTAGACTTTAGCTATGTGGAGCCATCTCTGCGTCACCCCAATGGATGAAAGAAAATGTCAAACAGCTCAGGAATTTGGCGAGGTCTTTTTCCCTAATAATACCGACACACACCCTTAAATAGGCTAGCCAAGTATTTCTATGTTAGCTAAGCTCGTCTATCAAACGTTGTATCGGAACTGCTATCTGGTCTTCCTGAACATAGGGTGAATAGCAACTGTCAATCTGAACCAGTTTGATAAGCGGCATTTTAGCGGTAATGGCAACAGCCAGTTTATCGACTGTGCCTGATACGATTTCTTCAGACAGCACCTGGGCTCCTACCAAGGTCTTGGTGCTGCGGTTGGCGACGAGTTTGTAATGGGCCGGCTTGCCATCAAATCTCTGCCTAAGCCAGGGGGTGTCAACTTTGACGGAAGCGACGTCTACCCCCTTCTCTTTAGCCTCTCTTTCGGTAAGGCCAACAGCTCCTATTTGATGACCGAACACCTTGGTGACAAAAGGCATGACTGTCCCTTCATAGAAAATGGCATTGTTCAAGACAGTGTTCCTGGCTGCTATATACCCGGTGCGGATGGCATTGGTTGCCAGTTGAATTCTCCTTTTAGAACCAGCGATAACATCCCAATTCTCCATACAATCCCCAGCGGCATAAATATCGGGATCGCTTGTTTGGAGATGTGGGTTTACAACTATAGCTCCTGTCTCTCCTATATCGAGCCCCACCTTTTGAGCTAATTTTGCGTTGGGTTCTGCCCCAGTGCCAAAAAAGATGAAATCTATCTCTAACTCTCGGTCAGAAAGAATCACACACTTTTTCCCGTTCTTGCTACTTATTCTCTCAATCTTGGCAGGCATAATTAAGTCGATACCTCTCTCCACAAGAACCTGCTTTAATCTCTCGGCTATTTCTTTGTCCAGATGGGCACGCATTATATCCCGCCTGACCAGCAAGTAAACCTTGCTATATCCCCTTGCTTTTAGAGCATCAGCTATCTCAAGTGCAATAAACCCCCCTCCGATGATAGCCGCGCTACTATTATTTAGGATGGCATCCCCCAAAGTTCTGGCATCCGCTATATCTGTGCTCAGCGCAAACTCGTTTCTGCCGTCCAACCCAGGAAAGGAAGGGATGATTGGGGTAGTGCCCAGGGCTAAGATTGCTTTATCGTAGTCATATTTTTCCCCATTAGCAACGATTTGTTTCCCATCCCTTATAATATCAGTGACTTCAGTGTTTAAGTGGAGTGTTATATTTCTCTTTTCATAAAACGGTGTAATGCGGTAGCCACGATATAGATCCTCCCATTTGCTGATAGTCCCGCTTAGGACCAAAGGAATTTCACAGGGGTTACATCCGAGTTCCTTTCTTTTATTAAAGACATCGATTTGAGCCTCGCTACTCAAACGCCGGGTTTGTAGAGCTGCTATTGCCCCTGCGTCCCCGGCACCGATAATACAGACTTTCATACTTCCTCCTTTGTTTCGTTTCTTCTAAGCGGCTCTTGGACTGCCTCCGTGTAATTCAATTAATAATTGAGATAACCTTATCATAGTTCTTCTCTCTCTCGGGCTGCCTGCATTAGGATGGACCTTGTTGGAGGGCATGCCTCGATTGGAGTGTGAGCGCCTTCTATTGTTTCTCTTTTAAATGGTAATTTTTCTCACCCGCGGATATTGGTACTTCAAGCCAGTTCTCCGAGGGCACCAATGGGCAAGTGTAATCTTCGCTATACACACACCAGGGATTGTATGCTTTATTGAAGTCAAGAATCCATTTCCCTTCGGCAGTCCGATGCCTATTAGGCTCAAGATCGAGATACCGCCCCGCACCATATGTTTCCTTGCCAGAAGTCGCGTCTCGGAAGAGAATAAACAACCTCTCCTCGGCAGAATCGCTTTTGTAAGCCTGAATTGCTTGCTCCTTGTCGTCGACCTTGAACCGAAACTCACCCCATCGGAGGAAATCTTGTTCCCGACCTTTGGTGTAAGCCATCCTTACTAACTTCTTTTCTTCATGCTCATGGAGTTCGAGTTCAAATCTATAAGCGGGGTCAGGAGGGAAATAATCAAGTCCTTTAAATCTAGTTCGGTCTTCAAAAGGAATTGGGGAGCCTGGATATCTACTCCTGAAGAATCTATCTTTTACCGCTCTTTCTTTTTCAGTCTCTGCTTTCCATTTAGAAATTTCCATAATGGTTCCTCCCCCGTTTCGAGTTTCCGAGCGATTTCTGTCTTAAGCCAAACCTCACTATACTCCCCATCTTTTTCCGCGGCCTCTTCCATCTCTTGGCCCTCTACCCGATCCTCTCCCCATTCCTTTGCCCATGCCTCTGCCTAGTTCTGGATTGATTAGATAAAATTCAGTTTTTCCATAGCCAGAGCCTGCCACAGTTTCACCTTCAATATGAGGAATAGAGAAAACCCTCTCTGTTTTTTGGCTGCCACAATTGGGGCAGTTTAGTTGGCCATCTAGCTCTGAGAAACGAGGAAAAAATTCGAACACCTTTCCACATTCTTTGCATTTATAATCATAGGTAGGCATAGTCCCTCTTTTCATTCAGTTTGTAGCATAAATATACTCGCATTTTTCAAAATTATTCGCCCATCCGCCAAAGCAGGGGAAAATTAAAAGTTTATAAGGCACATAGCTTTTACTCTTCTTCCTCTCTCGTTATATTTGGGGCTCTTACCTTCTCCTCTACTTCAGCAATAGATTTATAACCTATTTGCTGGAATAACATAGTATATTGCTCTTCTGCTAAATTTCTCTCCTCTTTCTCTGCTTTGGAAATGTCCTCAAAATATAGTTCCAAAGTTTTATCAGAGTAAGTTTCCAGTTCACTGGAAAGGTAAATTTTGAAGCCAGGTTCACTTGTGATAGTATGGGGGTATTTTTCTGATAATTCCTTCACCCAACGGGCTTCGATTGCAACAATATCATCGATGATGTGATTAGTTTTGAGTGGAGGAATTCTGTTGTCCATACGAGCATACTTTTCTGTTAGAAGATTTCTACCTTCAGTTTTAGCTTTACGCAAGTCTTCAAGATAAGATTCTAATGTTTCTGTGGATAAACTAGAATGGGTCATTCCTCGCATTACCTTAAAGGTTTCTGGGCGGTCCTTACATGAAGATGGCTCAGCGGTTTTAACCTGTTCAAACATGTCAAGCTCAATTCCAATTATGCTCTTTGATAATTCTTCGCGGCTTATTTTTTCATTTGTTTTCAAACTATCTTCCTTTCTCCAGGATAGCTAATAATGCTGCTTTGCAGATTGCTTCAGAGGTGTCGAGAGCTGATACCATATCAAAACTCAGACCAGTTCCTAACTGCCTGAACTCAGCTTGCCAGTTTTCCATATAGTAATTGAACTCAAGCCTCACGTCGTAACTATTCTCTAACTTGTCCGCGAACTTCTGGGCAATTGAGCGATTCTCGGAATAGGACTCTAGAGGCCCCCAGACATTGGTATCCTGGCTAGCAATACATCCTTGCATATCCCCACAAAAATGGTCTTGTGCAAATTTGCACCCCATTACATCTTTGGATACTCTTAAATTTGGCTCCCTTCCCGCTTTCATTGCTAAGATTTCTTCCTTAGTCACTTCACACTTCCTATCTTTTTATTCTTGCTAAAATTGTGAGCATAAATGTATTCACACTTTTCAAAATCCCTCCCCATTTTCAGGTCATTCAAAGAAACACTTTGCACCTGAAATTCCAAACTTCCAAGGTACTTGACAAGATCTTTAATAGATTGACCCAGTTGCTTCAAGAAACCGTGGTGTATCTCACAAAATATCTTGACTTTATTTTTTTGCAAGGTTTTCTTAGCTCCTTTGAGGACCAATAGCTCGCTCCCTTCACAATCCATATTAATCAAATTTATTGTTTCTATCTTCTCCTCACTTAAAAATCTGTCTATGGTAGTAGTGGGAACTTCCAACTTTTTAGCTCCTTCTTCAAAAACGACCCCACTGGAGAGCCCCTTTTGGTAAAAAGGGGCTCTCCCTGCCTTATCAGTCACTGCTAGTTCATAAACCTTTACGTTTTCTAATCCATTAGAAGATACGTTTTCCTTCAGGATGTTAAAGTACTCAGGAGTTGGTTCAAAAGAGTAAAGCTTGCCTCTCCTTCCTATTTTCTTTGCTACGATCACGGTCGTGATGCCCACATTCGCGCCAATATCGATGACGTTCATGCCTTCTTCGACAATTGATTCCAGGAATTTTACTTCTCCCGCTTCATGAGAATTATCTTTCAGAAAATTCTTGAATGCAGGTGAATCGTAAAGAAAAAACTCTATTTCCATTTTTAAGTACCTCTACCTATTTCTGTCAAAATTCGGCAAATACCTTCCTTATGCTATGATCTCGCGCACTTTCGAGCCACAGTATGGACAGAACCCAGTTATAATCTCTCTTCCTCTGTCATCCTCTTCATAATTTATGGGCGGTTTTGGGGTTACTCTTTTCTTGCACTTAGGACAATACATAGCTTCTCCTGTATACTTACTAACGACATCGTAAATGCTCATATCTTTCCCTCTCTCCATTTAATTCTTAGTGATTCTTCGAATTGAATTTGCTAAGAATAGGTCACATCTTAGCTTGGACTTCATAAATAGCTCCTCAAAGGATTTTTGTAATCAACTCAGGCAGAAAATGTATTCTTTCGACTTACCTTCAGCACAAGCCATACTTAAGAGGAGTGCCAGTTTTCACACCCCTAAATATACTTAATCAGCTTCGAGATGATGATTTCGCAAAGTATGCGTATATCTTCGCTAGGGAGATAATCAGGGATAGTGCTATCAAACAAAACGCTAGCTGTGGGGGGAAATTCTTCATCACCTCTTTGTAAAACTATAGTTACAGGAACTCGGCTAAAAGCCTTGATAGTTATCGCTGCATCGCCGCGATTTACCTTTTTGCCACCTAGCTTTTCAGCCGCAGGGATTAGTATCTCAGGTTTCTCGCCAAACTGAGATAGAAGAGGCTGCACCACTAATTGAGAAAACCTGGCGAAATAGGGTGCACCTCCAGGAACTTGTTTATAGGTAATCAATCTATCAGTGAGAGGCGTCCCTTTGGCCAAGGTTAAGTAATGCACTATTAAGGTCTTGTCCATCGCTGTGATTTCTCCATTGCTATCCGTTAACGAGAGCTGACAGTTGGACAATGTAAGGAGATATTGTCGATTCATATAGGCGTAGGCGATAGTTATTCTACCGGAATCCTCATCATATTGAGCTCCAGCTTTACTACAGTGTTCCTTTATATCAGTAAGTCCGGCTAAGTTTTTACAGGCTGAACTGTAAACTTCCTCACTCCCGTAAATCTCCGAAATTTCTTCGTAGGACATGTTACCAATCCAATTTAATCTGTCACATCTTCCAGCCCAGTTGAACGAAGCAGGCTAACCAAGGCTTCCCTCTTTTCGGCAAACTCTGGTTGGCTTAAGGGTGGGCAATCCTTTAAGTGCTTCCGCCCTTTGCTCAGTACCATTGCGAAGGCGAAGCAAGTGGGAAGGCCGCATTCTCGGCAGTTGGTCTGTGGCAGAAGCTTGAGAATATCCCTTGCCTTCACCTCTTTCACGTCTCGGCGCTCATAGAGGGGCGTGATGGTCTCTTTTTTATCCCAGATTTCATTTATATAGTCCCGAAGCTCATCCAAGGTTGCCTGAGCTTCCTCGTTGCTTGTCGCCTGAGCTATATTTATCTCTCGAGAAGCTATAGTTAGAACCTTCTCCTTCCAGCGAAAGGTTAAGCTGGGCTGCTGGGGAGTGTATACCGCTTCCGTAATCACGGCGTTGAGGTAAGGCAGAACCTCCCTGACGTCATTGCTGAGCTCAGCCCAGACCCCCATCCAATCTTGCCTGACGATACTGGGCATCGTCTTGGTTATTCTATAACTTTGAAGAAGCATGCCACTAATTTATTTCTAAATGTCAATTATTCTTCCAGCCCCTCCTTCAATGTATTTTTGAGGATATAATCTTTTAAGTTCTGCTTTGTGCTGAGTGCAGTGAGTAGGGCAAATCAACTCCAAATCTTTAAATAATTTGAACTCGCTGAATCCATGCAATCCTCCAATTATTGCATAAATTTTCCCAAACTGTCGGGCTGCATCCAGAATATGACCCATGTAAGGATGAGAACAGCCATCAATCACAACAACTCCCTTAGGAGTTATGATTCCCATACTTTGTTCTATTCCATCCAGTTCCCCGGTAGAGAGTACATTTTCATGAATCTTAGTCGGCTTCTTAATAGTAATAACCTCTCTATCCTTTGGCCCAGAAAAAGAAGGAGGAACATAAAATTTAGCTTTCTTATTGAGCTTCAAAAATTCGGAAAGCCCTCCAGTATGGTCAAAGTGAGAATGAGAGATAAAAACTTCCTCAATCGGAGCCGGATCTATTCGTAGTTTTTCCATATTACTGAGCAAAATTCTTCCATCGGTTCCGGTATCAAACAAAATCTTGGGAATATTTTCTACCTCGACTAAGGCAGAAAAACCCCAATCGGCTTGAAGGTCCTGCCTGAAAGCAGTGTTATCGTAGATTATAGTGACTTTCATAAATACCTCCTCCTTTGCTAAATCTTCATTAATTTGGGGATTTCCCTTTTTCTTACGCTTTCAGCGATTTCTTTAATCTCCTCAAGTATTTCTTTCTCTATTGGCACTTGTATTTCTTTAGATGAAACCTGTTTATTTTCTATTTTGGCTACCTTCAGGTACAATTTCATAGGTTTTTCCATTCTGGCAAACATTAGATTGTCAGGTGCCCTTTCCCATCTTTTTATATCCTCTCGAAAAGCTTCAGTGCTCACAGTAAATAGATATGTTCTCTTCTTGTCCTCATTGAGAAGCCTCTCAAATTTATCTAGATTGTGCTTTCTATAGGTGGGCGAGAACAGCAAGAGGTTCAGGGCTGAAGCGGAAACTAAGGTTCCTAAATCTCCTCCCTTAGCCAAAAGGTTTTCTGCTTCATTGATTGCTTCATCCCATACATCTGGTTTCAATAAATTGGCTTCTAGTGCATTTCCATTAATTTTTTTCCACCTATCTAAATCGGGGCTAAGCTTAATATAGGCTATCTTACTGGAATACTCGTTAATATCTAAATCATAAAGCCGCTTTAGTGACGTTTTCGCAAGTTTCGTATCTGGATATTGAAGCGGGATGAATATGACGTTACCTCCAGCTTTCAGCCAATCATACACAAATGCAAACCCTATCAGGGGTTTCCCCGAACCACCAGGTCCGCTAATTAGCGTTGAGCTGGGGTAGGGTAGTCCGTCCGGTAGCAATTCAGCCAACCAAGGTTGGTGGATTCTTAGCTCTTCCTGTATGTGCCTTGGTTGCGTTTCAGGATGCTTATTAGTGTTCAATGCCATCTCGTGCGAGAACCCCTTGCTGATAGTAATGTTTGATTTCTACCATCTCAGTTACCAAGCCTGCAGCTTCAATAAGCTCGGGAGGCGCATAACGGCCAGTGAAAATTAGCTCCACCCCGTCTGGCTTGCTTTCAATTATCTCCAGTATCTCTTGGATCGTAATCAAGTGAAAAAAATGGGCAGTAGTGAGTTCATCAAAGACGACAATGTTATACTTGCCTGATAACATTGCTTCTTTTCCCTTAACCAGCCCCTCTCGCGCCATTAGCACATCCTCTTCATGGGGAGCATTTTCAACATGTATGAATGTATCTTTACCGTACTGCTCTATCGCTATACACGGATATAGCATTTTAGCTGCATTAAGTTCGCCGTAACGCTGTCCCTTCATGAATTGCCCAATGTATGTCTTTAATCCTCGTCCCGCAGCCCGAAAGGCGACACCTAAGGCAGCCGTAGTCTTGCCTTTACCATTCCCTGTATAAACCTGAACGTATCCTTTCCCCAAGGAATGCCGCATGCCTTGTATTTGTTCTTCAGGAACAGTGACTTCCATAAGCTCACACACCCTGGCAACTACTTCTGGCCCGCCTGTAACACATCCATAACATGGTGCTCTTCCTTCGGCTACTGCCTCGGCAAATTCCCAGCACGTCTCAAAGCCGCACTTCTTATCATCTAGCCTGGGCAAAGCCTCATAGATGTTCTTTACCTTTGCTTTGATATCTTCTTTATCTTCCGTTGCTCTCTTCCTTTTCTTTCATTCTCCGCTTATCGCTTCTTATAACAGCAACACCTCCCGGCGTTAGATCAACCCTGTTACCTTCTATTTGTATAAAATAGCCACTAGTGAGCACGTTGAGATGATATTTCAGCGCCATCCCTGCCAGCCCCACCATTTCAGAGATTTTATCTATTTCCAAAGCTCTCTCTTCTAAAGCATGCAAAATGTTCCTACGAATGGGAGGTTTTACAGCTTCAAAGTTACAGGCGCCTCCGGCGGACCCTTTCTCATCTGTCAATCTAGTAATCAAATTCTGCATCCACTTCATTGTTTCCTCATCACTCATCTCTCTGGGATCTCGTTGAGCAGAATCCATTTCAACTTCACGCAATATATTGTCTAGGTATATCCTTCCCCCTCAATTTGTTTTCGTTGCTTCGACTTTTGTTTTCTTTACAGCTTGCAGAAAATCAGCAATTTCCTTGAAACCCTCAACATCCATATTAAATTCATTGCCAGCTAAACCAGCGATAAATATCTCTTTATTTTCCGGAATAATAGCTATCACCTTCTCTTTATCTATTGAATTCAAGAGGAACCCTTCCGTTTCTTGATCAGCAATCCGATTCAATATGTAATAGACAGGCTTATCAACTTGCCGGCCCAGTTCTGATATCTTCTTCGCTAGAAGGATCGATTCCTGAGAAGGATCGATAATAACAAGGAGTATATCCACCCCTTTCTCTACTCCTCTTCCAAAGTGCTCTATTCCAGCGTCGGTATCTGCAATCAAGAATTCTCCGTCCCCTAAATCGACGATTTCCAAAAACTTTGAGGAAAGAGCATTGATTGGACAGGCGCATCCTTCACCGAATTCGTATATTTTGCCCATTGATAAGAGTTGGATATTCCCTTTCTCAGCTAAATAATCTCCAGGCAAGTCATCTAATCTCCATTTATTTTTCATCTCCTTAGTTTTTTCAAATAGAAGTTTTTTACCCCCGAAGTAATTCATGAAATCGTCAGGTTTTTTCATTCCTAAACGGCTATGAAGGCCAATATTGGACTCATCGCTGTCAATCACCAATACCTTGTTTTTTCTTATGGCCATTTCTTTGGCTAAAAGGGCCACAACTGTGCTTTTTCCACAGCCCCCTTTGCCACAGATGAGTATTTTCATTTATTTTCCTCCGTTCATTAGTATTCTTCCTTAAAACGTGGGCGATTAAGTGGTTAGCTATTCCTTCCCTCTTTTTATCCTCCACGCCGACCCCTGCCCATCCCGCCACCATGACTCATACCCCTGCCTTGACCCCTGCCTCGACCCCTGCCTCGACCTCTACCTAGACCTTGGCCCATACCTCTTCCCATGCCTATGCCTCCGCTTAATCTAGGCTGGTAGGATCTAGGACTGGGGCTGAATTGTGCAATTGCTTCTTGAGGAACCTTGGTTCCCATGATTTCACACACTTTGGCAGCCACCTGCGGTCCACCGCTAACACATCCATAACATGGTGCCTTTCCTTCAGCTACTGCCCTGGCAAACTCTCCACAGCTTTTATATCCGCATTGCTGATCATTTAATTTTGGCAATACCTCATAGATTTTCCTTATCTTTTCTTTGGTATCCTTTTTATCTGACATTGTTATTTCTCCTGCTATGCTCAGTTTATAGCATTCGTATCGCTTTCAAGGGGCACGCAGCCGAACAAGAGCCACAGCCTACACACATAGATGCATTATGCATGGGAAAGTCATACGGTTGTTCTTGGAAGAATGCCCTATGTGGGCAAGCATGACCAGCAGAGCAAATGCCGTGGTCGCATCTTTCGGGATGGCACTTATTAAAATCTATTGACGGGACTGGTATTATAAGCATTTTTCTGTCCTGCTCGCAAAAAGAATGGCTTGAGTTTGTAGAGAAGGGTTACATCAGAGTTTCTCTCTTGTTCTAAGGACATCAATTTGCGCCTCGTTATTCAGGCAGCGCACTTGTAATGCTGCTATTGCTCCAGCGTCTCCAGCGCCGATAATGCAAACTCTCATTTTTGCCTCCTCTCATTAGTGTCATCTTTTGAATCGAAATTCACCCCAGAGAAGGAAGTCCTGTTCATCACCACACGCTTTCTAATATTATTATGATTCACAGTGCCTTATAGATTGTTGTGAAGGCGAGGGCTATAACCAATATCGTGAGCCCTATTTCTAGCCACTTAGGTTTAGTTTTTAATGATATTCTGCTTCCTATTCTAGCACCAATCGCCGACCCTATAAGCACGAATACTGCTGATAGCCAGATTA
>Ga0209121_10004304_pt1 | contig 13352 bp, 12 predicted proteins | sample Cruoilmetagenom3_FD_187292 | JGI IMG/M metagenome (GOLD analysis project Ga0209121, IMG submission 187292) | Oil polluted marine microbial communities from Coal Oil Point, Santa Barbara, California, USA - Sample 3 (SPAdes) (version 2) | ecosystem: Environmental > Aquatic > Marine > Oil seeps ... | reverse complement strand
AAGTCGTCGAGCTTCCGGGCTGCTATACCCAAGCACCAGATTTGCCCTCCCTCGAGTCTAATGTCCGTGAAGCCATATCTGCATACCTCAAGACGGCCTCCTGAGCTATGCGAAGGGTTATTCGCAGAGTTCACCCCGAGCGGTGTTAGATCCTTCGTGGAGCCTGTCCTGGGCGGCATAAGATTCTTCATTACGCTCAGAATGACAAGAGGCGAAGGGCTCAGGATGACAAAAGGGCAAAGGGCTCAGAATGACAAGGGGATGTTATTAAACAGTGTCGTTTCTTGATATTTGCTCCAAATATTGAGTATGTGCTCATTAAAATATGCGATAACAGGCAAGTCAAGAAGCTTTGTCAGGTTATGAGCATGGTCCGCTGCTTGGTTCGGTTGCCTTCTGAGCAGGGGGGTCGTGGGTTCGAATCCCCTCTAGGGGCGCGATGAAGCCAGAGCAATTGTTTTTTCAGGCAAGCGGGAATATCGGGTAACAATTTGGCTTTCTGTCCAACTGAGTAACAATACAGGCTATTGTTGGCTCTAGTATACAGCGACTTATTCGGCAAAGAGGGGATGGTCTTCTTATACTCACTCTCCCTAGCTGAAAATTACAAGGTTTCTCTTGAAGGGTACCTGTCCGCTCTAGACTCTGTAAGGCAGGAAATCTGGATAGTGAGTAAAAGGGTACAGTAACTAGCAGAAGAGCACCGAGACGCTATACTCTTGATGACTATTCCCTAGATGGGCTATTACAGTGTTCTTCTAACCAAAAGCGAAATCCTCGTCCCCAGCAATTTGGGAATCACTCCCTAATACTCCTCTCAATCTAGCATAATTCCTGATTGTGGCTGCCTCATTCAGGCAATGCTTGAGTGTGGGACTCTTGACTCTGAGTTCCCACACATCTTAATAAAGCAAACTAACAGGGGCTGGGTAGGCAATAAGCTGATCCTTCCCTTGACTCAGCTACAGAACGGATTTGGTGTAAAAACAGCCAGATGGTCGGCGCAGCTCCAATAAATTTACCACTACAAAAAGCGTTAAGCCAGGGACGGCTCTCAAATTCTGCCCTAAAGCCTTAACGCAGCTCTTGTTTACTTTGCCATAGCGAAATCGGAAACCGAACTCCATCGGTCTCTGAGGCGAGTTTGCCACCGGGGCAAATAGCAAAACATTCTCTGCAGCTCGCGCACACTTTTGGGGCTACCTTGATCCGAGGCGTGGGAAAGTGTTTATCCGGCCACCATCAACAATAAGAACATGGCCGCTGATATAGCTGGAGGCATCCGACGCTAGAAAGAGAGCGGCCGCTGTTAGCTCGTGCAGCTCGGTCAGTCGACCAAGCGGGAGTTGGGTCATGAAACCGCGTAGCACCTCGACATTTGTCCACTCAGTTCTGACCACGGTTGGCGCCAGCGCGTTGACCCGGATATTCCACTGCGCCAGCTCCACAGCCAGCAGCTTGGTGAGCATAATGCCGCCTGCCTTGATAATGCTATATGCCCCCTGCCAGCCGGTGGGCCTGATACCTGCCGTGGAGGACATGTTTATAATGCTTCCCCTACTCTTCTCCACCATGACCCGGGCTACCGCCTGGCTGCAGAGATAGAAGCCCTTGAGTCCTATATCCAGAGAATTGTCCCAGTCGCCCTCGCTCAGCTCAACCAGAGGACCACCAGTATAGACCACGGCGTTATTGACCAGAATATCAATGGTGCCGAAATCCTTGATGGTGCGCTCGACCAGACTGGTGACTTCATTCTTCAGTGTGACATCGGTCTGGAGAGCAAGAGAGCGACGTCCCAGCGCCCGAATCTCGCTGGTGACCTCCTCTAGCTCGGCGAGGGTACGGCCGCAGACCACTACATCCGCCCCCGCCTCGGCAAAGGTCACAGCAATTGCCTTACCGATGCCCCGCTTGGCTCTGGTAACAATGGCTACCTTGTCTTTTAGAGAAAAATCAGGCAGTGTCATCTTGAGGCTCCTTTCTCAGACATAGTTCATCTGGGGTCAGTATCTTCCAATCTCGCAAAGCCATAGACAAAGAATATCATAACTGGCATAACCCACACAGTCAATAGATAACCATGATGCCTTGATTTCCAGTAAAAATGTCACCAAACGGCTATCAATATCCAATTATAGCCCCAATCCACCTAGCTGCAATTGAGTAACAATCCTGCAACCCTTGTTACTTCTTCAAGGTAACGAAATACTATTTTGTTACCTTCGAAAAACATCGGGATGTCTGCCATACCATATGTACGCTCCCAGAGGCTCATACACGGTTTAGTTTTATGATTCTTTGGATTAACATCGGGGTATATGTTCAACCATAATAGAAACTAACGCTATAAATGGACTCATTTTTTAGGAGCTGGTCAAGGGTGAATACAACGGGCTAAAAAGGATCTGCTCTATTGATTTTAAACACGCAGGCGTGCTCAGTGGGCTTTTCTTCTGGTCTTTCAACCACGAGGCCATCTTCGGTCATCGCCCACACTAATTCTCTGTCAACACCAAGCATGCTTACAGAGCTTATCTCAGATTTCCGGAGTCGCTTCAGGTCTCTGAGAGTCACTTGCTTTTCGGGCCAGCCCAAGCACGTCGCATACAGTACATTATCTTTAGATGTGAACCGAATATCCTTTGCCGTGTATTCCACCTCCTGTTGCTCGCTGAAGTAGCCGGTCTTCTTCATCTGTGTCGGACCTTCCCCGTATTTTATCCAGGGGATTGTCCCATAGATAGCTTCCCCGTTTACCTCAAGCCATTTGCCTATCCCTATCAGGCACTCTTTCGCCTGTTCAGGAATCTCACCATTTGACCTGGGGCCAACATTGAGTAGCAGGTAACCGTTCTTGCTCACATTGTCTATCAGATTATGCACCAGTGTTCTCACAGGCTTGAATCCAGCTTCTTGCACGTAGGACCACGCGCCCTGGTTGTCAACCGAAGTGTCAGTAATCCAATCGTGGTAGGTCAATTCCCCCATGCGTCCCAGCTCAAGGTCCACAAGCGCGGTGCCAGGGACAAGGTCATGCCACTTATAGGTCACGACAACTTCTTTACCCCATTCCTCTTCCTTGTTGTAATAGTAAGCAAGGAAATCCCGCCTGTACTTTTCAGGGACTCCACGTATGCCGAAATCGAAATACAGCATATCGGGCTGATACTTATCAATAAGCTCATAGATTTTACCCAGCCATTTATCAAGGAACTCCCTGCTCGGTTTGTCCTGCGCCCACCACTCTTGCAACATTTCCCACGTTTGGGGCGTTTGCTTTGCCCAATCTTGATTATGCAGTGGTCCATACAGGCCAGCATATCGGGGGTTTGAGGTGTCACAGTCCTCTCGCCAATGAGGATAAAACCACCAGTTCTCGGCGTGATGAAGAGCAATCATAAATCTCATGCCCCGTGCTCGAATAGCCTTCTGCAATTCACCAACAATGTCTTTCTTGGGTCCCATTTTTGCGGCATTCCAGTCGGTGAACTGGCTGTCCCACATAGAAAAACCGTCATGATGTTCGCCCACAGGGCCGGCAAATTGAGCGCCGGATTTCTTGAACAGTTCTACCCATTCCTCGGCGTCGAATTTCTCTGCCTTAAACATGGGGATAAAGTCTTTGTAGCCAAACTCCGAAGGTGAGCCATAGGTCTTGATGTGGTATTGATGCTGCTCCGTTCCCTCGCGGTACATGTTGTAAGGGTACCAGGTTCCATTAGGTCCGCGTGCAGGAACCGAGTAGATTCCCCAGTGGGTGTATATGCCAAATTTGGCGTCCTGCAACCATTTTGGTGTGGTATGGCTTCTCAGTGATTCCCAGGTTGGTTCATATGTTTTGTTCTTCACTCTCACCTCCTTTACTCGATTATATATCTGCTCAACTTCAAGCTCAAGACCTCGTGGACAATAAGATGAGAATAGAAGCAACACATCAAAGATAGGGCAAACCACCATAGTATTAAATTCACAGCGCTAATACCAACGACGATATCCTTATAGACTAGAAACGAAAAATTTGGTCTATCTTTACCTGGCTTTGGAATATATCGTTTTTATTAAGGAAATATGATGCTTTTATTGTGGTTTTATAGGTAAAAATGGCCTGAAATATTACTTAGTTACACCAAAAGATGGAATGTGTAAGCTGAACTTTCTGGCTTATTGTTGCCCACTGTAGCCCTTTCCCATACCCGAGTGCCTTGATTTTCGCGCTATCTAGTTTACGTCGAGGGTGTATCGTTTTTATGGGTTTGGCTCAACGTCTTCGCCTCCGTCTGAACAACGACATAAACCCCAATAAACCAATTACACCGAGAAAAGGAAACGGTCGGGAGGTGGTTCCCTCGCCGATTGCGGCAACCGCCATCGCTGGGGTGGGAGGTGGTCTTAACGGAGCTACTGTTTCGGCAGGTATTTCGTAAGCAGGTACCTCGGCAGAAATTTCGTAGGTAGCTATCTTAACATTGAGGTACTGTTTAGGCGCCCAACCCAGCGGGTTGTTTCTGCCGGTAGCCTCCGCCCAGACCCATCCTGGCTCACCTTCCAGTTCAAAAAAGGCCGTTGCCTTGTTATATTCAGGTAGATAAACCAATACCGCAGTGTGCTCCGGGACAAGCGCTATGGCTGAGCGAAATCCGGCAGCCTTGTACATAACCGCCAATAATACCGCCATATCTTCACAATCAGCATACCCAATTCCATCCTCGACAATAGCTATAGCCAGTTCGTCGGCATTCTGGGCAAATTCTTCATTTCCAGTTTGCTCTATATCAGGGGTATATTCCACCCCGTCACGAACAAAACGAAATACCGCCTCTGCCCTCTGTAGTGGGTCTGGATGTTCATTGGCAATGTGCTCACCCAGGCTATAGGCCAGGTCAGCCTCTTCCCCCAGGCTCTGGAAGGCTATAACGGGGCGAAATCCTATCTCAGTTCCTATCTCAGTTATTTGATAAAAACCATCTTCGCCAAAAGACCTGGTTCTACATATCTCCCAATCATCAAAGATATCGCCGCCTCTCTCGTACAAACCTTCAGACGGAAATGCCGAGGCATAACCAGCAGTCGCCACCGCAGCTAATAAGACAACTATTAAACCTAGTAAAACCCTGGCTCTCTTCATAACGGTCCGGTCAGTGCCGCATGGAGTATTAAACCAAAGAAGACGAGATAACCAAAGATATGTAGCCCGGCAGCTACCGGGTTTTCCTTAATACTGCCAAACGGTATTTTAGGCGTTAGCTTGTCCACGATATAAAATAGTGCCACTCCAAGAAGTAAGCTTATCACAAAGCTCATAGCCAGTAACCCCCACGCCCTGAAGTCGAAGATGTACCACACTATTGGAGCTGTGACCGCAGTCAGTGCGGTAATAGCGCCGTGGATAACAAGACCAATCAGGATGAAGAAGCCGGCCACGAACAACCCGACAGCTACCGGGCTCTGGCCTATCCGCTCGCGATAAGGGATATGAGGGATAAGAGCATCTAGTGCTCTGACTCCAAGCCACGCCAGGAGAGCAGAGACGAAAACCAGCAACACAACCTTAGCTAACCATATCAAAACAATTACCCAGAAAGGGACGGATAAACCTAACTCCAGCATATTATTGCCTCCTTATTGACGAGATTCGATTAATGGTAATGGCGTAACATGGGTTTCCACAACAGCCGCTGGTTATGTATAGTCAATAAAAACAGTGCATTTCTTCGCGCAACTACGGGTCCTTCAGAGTTCCGAGTACCACCCGCTTACAGCGCTATTCTATTGTAGTATAGCACTTTCTTGTCTCTAGTATCCTGCTTTACGCCTCAGTTCACCCCTTCCATCAGCCAGTCTAGGACCTTCTTCATTACCTCGGTGCGGTTATCTCTGGTTATGAGGAGCGTTTCGACTTCAGGATGGCGTTTGATTGCGTCAGCAAAGGGATGGGGGTTAAGCATAATAGTGCCCAAAACTCTCTTGCCACTGTTTACTGCTTGCGTCACAGCTTCCTTGAACTGGGGCGACAGGAGCTCCATCTTGCCAATCTCATCAACAACTATCAAATCGCTTTCCTTCAGCGCTTGATGCAGAACAGAAACTCCGACTCTGTTCAGGCTATCTGTGTCCACCCTGTATTTGCTTACCTGATAAGGGCTGGAGATGTTGACATGGGCTAATATTGCCTCTTGACCATCAAGGGTAATAATCCTGAACCCCTGCCTTATTCCCCCAGTCCGTATCTCTTCAGTATAGAAGCCGCCCGCCTCAGCTTTTGTCCTGGCTAGGGCTTCTTTGATGAGAGCAGTTTTACCTGTGCCCGGCTGACCAGTTAACAGGAGGGCTCTTTTCATTGCTCCTGTGCTGAAGCCTGGGCTTTACTCTTTTCCTTGAGCTTCTTTTGGCGCTGGCGGTGCTTCAGGGCAGCTACTTTCTTCTTTTTGTACATCTCTCCCGCGCTAAATATAAGTTGTTGGAATTATTCTACCATATCGAGGGTGTTTAAAAAGAGGTGGGGACAAGCCCCGCCTCTGCAAATCAATGTAGAAGAGAAGAATAGAGTTGACTTTTTTATTCCCGCTCCAGTATGGTGGCAGCGCCCTGACCGCCACCAACGCAGGCAGTGGCCAGGCCGTATTTTCCTCCTTCGGCGTTGAGTATTCTGGCGAGGGTGCCAACCAGCCTGGTGCCGGTGGCTCCCAACGGGTGTCCGATGGCAGTAGCGCCACCCTTGACGTTGACTTTGTTGGGGTCGATACCCAGCTCTTTCATGGTATAGAGCGTCACGATGGCGAAAGCCTCATTGATCTCCCAGAAATCGATGTCCTTCACTTCGAGGCCAGCATGTGCCAGAGCCTTGCGGCTGGATGGGACCGGACCCCTTCCCATCACTGTCGGGTCAACGCCAGCCCATCCCATGGATATGACCTTGGCCAGGGGCTTGAGATTGTACTTCTGTGCCTTTTTCTTCGACATCAGCATCATGGCAGTGGCTGCGGCGTTGAGCGGTGAGGAGTTGCCTGCTGTTATCTGCCCATCTGGTTTGAAGGCAGGTTGCAACTGGGCGAGGGCCTCCATCGAAGTATTGCCCCGGATGCTTACGTCATGGTCAAAAACTCTCTTGGTCCCATCCGCCTGCACCGCCTCAATCGGCAGTATCTCCCCCTTGAAAAACCCTTCTTCGACGGCTTTTGCCGCCGTCTGATGGCTTCTCAGCGCCCATTTGTCCATGTCCTCCCGGGTGAAGGTAGTCTGTGTGAGTAACTTCTCCGCAGTCAGGCCCATGTTCATGGTGGTCATCATGTCCCATTCTTTGAACTCTTCGGTGAAGAATCTGGGATTAGGTTGCACCGGTACCTGAGTCGCCCCACCTCCTCCCAGGGCCGGGATGTGGGTCATGTGCTCAATTCCGCAGGAGATGACTATATCGGAGTATCCCAGCATGATTTCCATGGCCCCCTGGTGTATCGTGGACATTGATGAGGCGCACTGGCGGTCAATCCCTTGACCCGCGACACTGAACGGCAGCTTGGCCAGGAAGTTGATTGTCCTTCCTCCATAGAGCCATTGCTCAAGTAGCGGCATCGCCGTTCCTGTGATTACATCGCCGATTTCCTCAGGGTTTATCCCCGTCTGCTTTATCATTTCTGTGACCAGCCTGCCAGCCATGTCGTCCATTCTCAGACCATTGAACACGTCCCTTTCCGGTTCTCGTGGCCGCGACCTGGAAAAGGGCGTCCTCAGATAGCTAACAATAACTGCTTCTTCCATGTAATTAGTCTCCTTTCTTTATTTTACTTTTAATTCCGTCTATCTTTTCCGAAATTACGGCTTGACGCTCATGTTATATTACTTTTACCCCCACTGTCAATGCGAGGTGCTGGCTTGAGATAAAAGGTCACCAAACATTGAAGTAAAAATGTCACCTCGAGAAATCGGTTAGCATCTCCAGTTATGAGGTGTTAACCTGTAATCCAGGGCTCATCACGTTCGCGAGAGTTTACGTTATAATCCCTTCGCCATATTATTTGGCACTTCCATTGATCTAGTCGGTCACAGCAGCTAGAGGGTCGGGTAATCAATTACCCGACTCATCGCTTAGCTGTGAAGGGCCTATTGAGCAGAAATAGCGCAAGTGGCGAGTGAAGAAGCAAGTAGATGAGTGAATTTAGAGATAAGGATACAACAAATGACGCGGATGTGGAGGGGGGCATAGGGAGAATCTTCGGCGGCAAGCAAACTTTCAGGTCCTTCAAGAACCCGGTCTTCCACCTCTATTTTGTCGCCATGGCAGGCTACATGGCTCCTATGAACATGCAGATAATAGGCCGCTCCCTACTCGTCTATCGCATAACTGGTTCAGCCGCTATTCTGGGGGTAATATCTCTGGCTTTTGCCGTACCCATGCTCTGCCTGTCCCTCTTCGGCGGGGTCATCGCCGACCGGATGTCGAAGAAGCATGTCATCGTCGCTGGCACAATGGGCGCGGCTCTGGTCTCCTTAGGCATTGCTCTTGCCCTGACCTTGGGCTACCTCAGTCTTGAACGCCCCGGGTCTTGGTGGATTCTGGCCGTGGCCGGTGCGCTCCAGGGGACCATCATGGCTCTCATGATACCGTCCCGACTGGCTATCCTCCCCGAGATTGTCGGTATAAAGGAACTACTGAACGCCGTGTCGCTGAACACGATGGAGATGAATGGCCTTCGAATGCTGGCTCCAGCACTAGCTGGCTTCCTCGTTGAAAGCTTCGGCTTCGACACCCTCTACTATGTCATGACTGGCTGCTACCTGATGGGAGCTGTCATCTTCTCTTTTCTGCCTCGCACCGGCACAGTGGCTACTCCTGGCCCTAATGCGCTGGCTCAGATGAAAGAAGGGCTTCACTATATCCGCCATAATACCACCATTCTCCACATCCTGTTCTTTACCATTTTCGCTGTCGTCCTCACAATGCCTTGTTATGTGCTAATGCCCATTTTCACTGAGGATATCCTGATGGTTGGTGCTGCAGGCTTGGGGGTAGTGATGAGTGTCTCTGGAGCTGGTGCTATCATTGGCTCACTTGTTCTTGCCCCCCTGCCCAATAAGAAGCGTGGCCTGATGTTCTTAACTGGCAACCTCGTTATGAGCCTGGCATTGGTAGGCTTCTCCTTCTCCGGCTCGTGGCACCCCTCCTTAGCCCTGATTGCCATTGTTGGGCTGGGAGATACGGCACGAATGACCCTGGGCACTACCCTGCTCCAGTACTATACGGAGGAGGAGTACCGGGGCCGGGTGATGAGTATCTTCGTAATGCAGTTTGGTTTGATGGGCTTTGGTGCCTTTGGTGCGGGACTGCTGAGTGAGGTTGTGGGAGTACAGTGGGCAGTTGGCGGGCTTGCTGCTGTTCTTATCCCTGTGACTCTCCTGGTAATAGCCTTTGTCCCCCGTCTACGGACGCTGGACTAGATACAAGTGCTCTGGCTCAGCAGGTCCTGCTAAAAAGCTGCCTGACACCCAGCCACACCGTCCCCGCACACCTCACAAGCCCAAAGGAAAGTACAGTTGACCTCTAGGCGTGACGTGAAGGAGGGAATTCCTTCACACCGCGGAATTTGAGAATTAGGCGGGGACCAGCCCCGTCACCATATTTCGTGTTATAATCTCTACTCGGAAGAATCACGGTAGGGATGGTGTTCGTCTCCCCGCTCATCCTCGATCGTGAGGCAGGGATAAACCCCGCCACTACGGATTATTTATAGAGGGTTAGATGCGAAGAATATATCTTGACCATGCTGCCACCACGCCAACTCGTCCTGAAGTGGTGAAGGCCATGCTGCCTTTTTTCGCCGATGCCTTTGGCAATCCTTCGAGTATCCATTCTTATGGACAGGAGGCGAAGGGGGCCATAGAAGAGGCCAGAACCAAGGTAGCAGAACTTATCGGCGCCCGGAACGAGGAGATTATTTTTGCCAGCGGAGGAACGGAGGCGGATAACTATGCCTTGAAGGGCGTTGCCTTCGCTAACGAGCGTAAAGGAAATCACATCATCACCACCTCCATTGAGCACCATGCGGTGCTGGAGGCATGCAAGTCTTTAGAGAAAAGGGGATTCAGGATAACCTACCTGCCGGTGGATAAATATGGCCTGGTTGACCCTGACGGTGTCAGGAAAGCTATTACCGATAAAACCATCCTTATCTCAGTCATACATGCCAGCAACGAAGTGGGCACCATAGAGCCTGTGGAAGGAATAGGCGAGATTGCCAGAGAGGCCGGGGTCTGTTTTCACAGTGATGCCGTGCAGACTATGGGGCATATTCCTGTGAATGTGGATAAACTTAAGGTGGACTTGCTCTCTATTTCGGCGCATAAGTTATATGGACCTAAAGGGGTAGGGGCGCTTTATGTCAGAAAGGGCACCAAATTAGTTCCACTTATGCATGGAGGGCAGCAAGAAAAGAGACACAGAGCCGGCACAGAAAATGTTCCTGCTATCGTGGGGCTGGGCAAGGCGGCGGAACTTGCTAGGCAGGAGATGGGAAGGGAAGCGGAACGGCTGACTCATCTCCGTGATAAGCTAATTAAAGGTCTCGGGGAGAAGATTGACCACATCCGCTTGAATGGTCATCCCACGAGAAGGCTGCCCAACAATGTCAATGCAAGCGTTGATTTTGTGGAAGGGGAATCCATGCTTTTAAGTCTTGATTTGGAGGGTATCTGTGCTTCCACCGGCTCAGCCTGTAGTTCGGCAAGCCTTGAACCATCTCATGTTCTTCTGGCGCTGGGGCTTTCCCCTGAGCAGGCTCATGGCTCGCTCAGGTTGACCTTGGGGCGCGAAAACACTGAGGAAGATGTGGAGCAGGTGTTGGAGGTCTTGCCGGGAATTGTCGCCAGGTTGAGAGCCATGTCCCCGCTTTCGAAGCCTCAAAAATAAGAGTGGAACAAATGACTGATCCTTGGTCACAGTACAGCGAGAAGGTGATGGAGCACTTCAAGAATCCCCGGAATGTTGGGGAGATGGAGAACCCTGATGGTACGGGGCGTGTCGGGAATCCTGTTTGCGGCGATATCATGGAGCTTTACATTAAGGTAAACGATGGCATCATCGTTGATGCTAAATTCAGGACTTTTGGCTGTGGAGCGGCCATTGCCACCAGCTCCATGGTCACTGAGATAGTGAAGGGAAAGAGCATAGAAGAAGCACTGAAAATCTCCAATCGGGCAGTAGCTGAAGCCCTGGGTGGCTTGCCGGCGGTCAAAATGCACTGTTCAGTCCTGGCCGAGGATGCGCTTAAATCGGCCATCGAGGATTATCTGAACAACTCACCTTTTCCACTTTGATTTTGCATCAGAGCATGTAGGGTGCGGGCTTGGGATTTTTGTAGTTGCGTGATTTATCAGGGGGGGTGTCATTGCGAGCGAAGCGTGGCAGTCCCCGAGCTATTGATTTTCGCTGATATAGCAAGTAAGGTAGAATATTGCTCAATAGCTTAATTAATGGCCGCCTGTAAGAGTGAAGAGAAGGGTACGAGAAAGCAAGCTGTAGCCGAAGGTATCTTCGAAGAGGACTACGGTCTCGTTGGGGATGCCCACTCTGACTGCTGTACCCATCGGCAAGTGAGTCTGCTGGCGAGGGGAGGATGAATGTGTATAACCACGCCCTGGAGGATAGCCACGGATGGAAAATAGGGATGCTGAACTAATAGAGAAAATCTCGGCCCTTAAGAAAAGAAGGGGTGCTGTTATCCTTGCCCATAACTATCAACTGGGCGAGGTTCAGGATATAGCCGACTTCGTTGGCGATTCTCTGGAGCTGAGTCAAAGGGCTGCCGAGACCGATGCCGATGTAATCGTGTTCTGTGGAGTTCAGTTCATGGCAGAAACAGCCTCCATCCTCTGTCCGGAAAAGGTGGTCCTGCTTCCTGATATAAACGCTGGCTGCCTCTTGGCAGACACGATTACCGCTGAACGCTTACGGGAGAAGAAAAAAGAACATCCTCAAGCAGTGGTGGTCTGCTACGTTAATTCCCCAGCCGAAGTCAAGGCGGAATCAGATATCTGCTGTACGTCCGCTAACGCGGCCAAAGTCGTAGAAAGCCGGGATGCTCGGGAGATATTATTTGTCCCTGATCAATATCTCGGCCATTACGTCTCGTCCAGGATGGGCAAAAAGATGATTCTGTGGCCCGGCTTCTGTCCCACCCATGTCAGGATAAAGCCTGAAAGGATAAAGGAGTTGAAGCGGGAATATCCTCAAGCTAAGGTGGTAGTTCATCCAGAGTGCCGGCCGGAGGTCATTGCTCTTGCTGACGAAGTGCTCAGCACCGGCGGGATGTGTAGATATGCTCAGCGAGATGAGGTCAGAGAGATGGTTGTGGGTACGGAACTGGGGATAATACACCGACTTAGAAAAGAGAATCCCGGCAAAAGCTTTATTCCTGTTTCCGAGCAAGCCATCTGTCCCGACATGAAGTTGATTACCCTGGAGAAAGTTTTGTGGTCTTTGGAAGAGATGCAGCCTGAGGTGAAGGTTCCCGAGGGAATCCGGCTCAGGGCCAAAGCTGCGGTGGATAAGATGCTCAAGATAGGCGGGAATTGATGAAAGAAGCAGACAAGATAGTGGCCCTTATCATACCAGCAGCGAAGAAGAAGCTCGCAAGATTGCTGAGTTGTTGGTCAACGGGGAAAAGCCGCCTGTGTGAATATTGTGCCGGGGGTTGATTCGTTTTCTGGTGAGAAGACAAGTTTGACTCGGCCCCGGAGAGCCTCTTACTGGTTAAAACCATAGAATCGCTGTTTATTGAAATAGTTAAGCTGGTAAAAATAACGCACAGTTATGAAGTGCCGGAAGTCATTGCCCTGCCTGTTATTGCCGGCAGTGAGGATTACCTCAAATGGATGGACATTGCTTGCCAATAGAGGTATACTAGCTGCCACATCTTCGAAGCTGTTCAGGTGACCGAAAGGAGGCTAACCAAGAATGGATGAAGTCACTATTTCCCGCGCCATAACTGAGAGCTACATAAAAGACCTGCTTGAAGCAATGGAGCTTGATGTAGCTATAGTTGGCGCCGGCCCATCTGGGCTGGCTGCCGCTTACTACCTGGCAAAAGAAGGGGTAAGAACAGCCATCTTCGAAAAGAAGTTGAGCGTGGGGGGAGGAATATGGGGAGGTGGCATGATGTTTAACAAGATTATAGTTCAGGCTGAAGGTAAGGAAATTTTAGATGAGTTTGGTATCGCCACCACCGAGTATGAGGAAGGCTACTATGTTGCCAACGCTGTGGAACTAGCCTCAACTCTTTGCTCTCTAGCGATAAAAGCAGGAGCCAGGATATTTAATTTGCTCAGCGTTGAAGATGTGGTCATCAGAGAAGCTGATA
>Ga0209121_10004302_pt1 | contig 13353 bp, 12 predicted proteins | sample Cruoilmetagenom3_FD_187292 | JGI IMG/M metagenome (GOLD analysis project Ga0209121, IMG submission 187292) | Oil polluted marine microbial communities from Coal Oil Point, Santa Barbara, California, USA - Sample 3 (SPAdes) (version 2) | ecosystem: Environmental > Aquatic > Marine > Oil seeps ... | reverse complement strand
CTCCCAAGCAGTCAAGGCCAATGGCTTCGTGTTTACCGCTGGGCAGCTTGGCATTGACCCGTTGGCAGGCGCCATAACCGCCACTGACGTGGCTGGCCAGACGCGCCAGGCCCTTGCCAACATTCACGCAATTCTCAAAGCTGCGGGAACAAGCGCGAAAAACATTGTGAAAGCCACCATCTACGTCACCGACCTACAGCTCTTCGGCGATGTGAATAGTGCTTACGCCGAGTTCTTTGCGCAAGAAGACGTCTCTGAGCCGCCGGCGCGCGCCATTGCTGAAGTCTCAGCACTGCCCCTGAAGGCACTCATCGAGATTGAGGTCATCGCCTTATTGGAGACATAGGCAATCGTCACTGAGACTGCGCAGGCCCCCTCCTCCTAGCACAGCTATCGGGAGCTGCCGCGAATTGCCGACCCCAATGTACACAGATGGTGAAGCAAGCCTAATAGCTCACAGGAAAAGCTAGGAAATCCGGTCCCGTGAGCATAACGGTCGTCCTTCGCTGAAACAGAGCAATCAGTGCCCAAGAAATCGGATTTCCTAGCCTAATGGATTAGTCCCCTGACAACCTGCTAAGGGCCCTCGTCACCTTCTTTGGTGCTAGGGCTGTTTCGCATAGTCTAGTCATTCCTTTCAGAGAAGCAGCGAGGGATCGTTTCTATCGACGGCTGTGACTACGCGAATTTCCCAGTATCACGAAGGTAGAGTTTCGCGCACCTGCAACTCCTTGCCTATACCCGGATTCCGCCTTCGCTCTTCCCGAAGTTGATCCGCGTCCCCACCGCCAGGGTCACGCTGCGTCCAGGAGGGACGTCGCTGAGGCTTTGCCCCTCATCCGTGGTCACGGTCCACTTCTCCTGGCTCAAGTTGCGCAGTCCCCAGATCTGCGGGTTGGTCGGATGTTGAGCAATTTCGGCGATGGGAGTGCTGAAATCGTAGAGACGGGAGGCGTCGACGTGGTGTGGGTAGAGCCGCGTGTCGTAGTTCAGCATCACAACAGCATCGCCGATGCGAATACGTGGCGGTAGCACCAGCTGGTGACCACAAGACCAGCATTTCCCAACATCACCACCGGCAGCGCGCAAGGCTTGCACGTCGTAGAAAGCTTCCATGCCACAATTTGCGCAGTAGTAGATGCTGTCGCGCAGACGCACCATCGCCGCACGCCATTCGCTCTCACGCACACGGCCATTCTCCGGATCCCTCAACCCATCCGTGAAGGCCTCGATGAAGAGATCGCGTACAAATTGTGGGTAGAGCGGCCAGAAAATCAAGGCATTCTCGTGGACACCGGACACCGGACGATTCGAATCGTCATTCGGATCGAAGATGAACAGCGGATCCGTGCCATACAGCTTGTTCATGGCCGGCAGATCCAGACACTTGATCTCAGTCTCACGTTTACCTTCCAGCGGATGATGTACCATCAACATATAGAACAGCAACACCGACAGCGAAAATAGGTCCGTGCGACCGCTGGGCAATGCCTCGCCTCTCACAATCTCTGGCGCCATGAATCTTGGCGTCCCAAGAACGCCCGCCTCGCCCTGACCGTCCACCGCTACATTGTCATTGTCGCAGATCAGCACCTCGCCCGAGTCCGGATCGAAGAAGACGTTACCGAACGAGATGTCGCGATAGCAGAGTCCCATAGCGTGAAGATCCAGGAAACTGTCCGCCAGCTGCAGCCCGGCTGTCGCCAGTGCTCGGAAACTGGGTTCAGCTCGGCGCTTCATCAGATCGACGATGCTCTTATAGTGAGGCGGTCGCAGCGGCATGACGTAACCGAATCCAGTGACGTCGGGCGAATCACAGAGCTCCATTGGCCAAAGGAACCGTTCCGTTGGCGGACCCTTCTTGACCAGCACTTCTAGAGCCGCGCGCTGCTCGACCGTTGCCTGTGTCGGAAAGTACCACTTTAGGGCGACCTTCTGCCCATCCAACGCCGCTCGATAGACCTCGCCCTGACCGCCGCCGCCCAGAAATGCCTCGACCGTGCAGGTCATCATCGACGTCGCCGTGTGAACACTCTCTCCATCCTGCAATATCGGCATGCTAACCTCCTCAACTATGACGGGCCTCCGGCCCTTCCGCACACGCTACCGAGTGACTTGAACACCCGATCTCTCGAGCCCATCCACGCCTTGCGCGGATACCCCAGAACACATCGCTACGTCAACGACTTCCACACTCGTTATGCGGCTCAAGAGATCGAGGCCGGCATCGGTGATGGCAGTATCACCTAGGTAGAGGCTCCGCAGCTCCGGCAGCGCCCCCAGATGGACAAGACCGGCGTCGTGGATTGCCGTGCCCTCCAGGTCCAGCCCCCGCAAGGATCTCAGGCTGCCTACAGTGCGCAACCCGGCATCCGTCACGCCCGTGTTGGATAGGTCCAGGCGTGCCAGATCCGGGAGACGTGTCAGGTACGACAGCCCGGCATCCGTCATCCGCGTGCCTGCGAGGCACAGATCACGCAGGTTCCTCAAATTGCCGATTCTGGCCACGCCTGCATCCCCAATCTGGGTCCACGCAACATCAAGCCGCGACAGGGCGACCAGGTCCATCAGATAGAGCATGCCCGTATCTGATACCTCCAGTCCCTCAAGGCTGAGGTCGGCTAACCCCACGAGCGGTCGCAAGTGTGCCATCGCCTGGTCCGCGACCATACCACACCGGCCCAAGCGCAGTTCCGCCAACCCGCTGAAATCCCGCAACACTGCCAGTGTTTCCGGCTGCAAGCCCACACACCCATAGAGATCCAGCGTCTCCAGCACCGGGTTGCCGGCGAGATGGCGCAGGCCTGGGCCGGTGATCGCTGTGCCCGACAGATCGAGGTGCCGTAGCGAAGCCAAGTCAGCAAGGGATGCAAGGCCACAGTCGGAGACACGAGTTCCCGAGAGCCCTAAATACGTCAATCCGCGCAAGGTCGACAGATGTGCGAGGCCGTGATCAGTGATCTCGCTGCACCGGCCCAACTCCACCCGTTCCAGGCCTTCGATCTGCGCCAATACGCCGAGACTGTCATCGTTGACATCTGCCACTCCCCAAAGACTCATTTCTTTGAGGCCGGACAGATCAGCGTTTGGTGGTAGGGCCGCCAGGGTGACTGAAGTACGGCTGAGATCCATTGTCACTACGCTCTCTAGCGTCACCAGCGCCACCAGACCACGGTCTGTGATAGGGCTGTAGCTAAGGTCCAGTTGATGGATCCCCCCGGCCGACTCAATATCTCCAGCGAGGTGCTCGGCACCGACATCGTCAACGCGAGCACTCAGGCGAAGCTCCGTATCTGGCGGCAGTTCGACTTCACCCGGCGTCATACCAATGACTTGCCATGTATGATCACCGGACAACCATTCGCGCGCGGACACGCTGGCAGCAACGTTTGAGTGGAGAACACGCGCAATACCACGATCGGCCGCTGGGGGGTTCAGCGCCCCATCGCAGGCCTCGACGGCCCACCGGGCAGCCTCATCCGGCAGGAAGTAGCCATCCTTGAGCCGTTGCACCAACCGTGCGACGACCAAGCCCCGAGGCAGGTTAGGTGCTGCCGCCATCAGCTCGCCGGGAATCCCCTCCCTCAACGCCATCCCCAGCAGGTTGATCTCACCCCTATACTCCCCGCAGAAGTCCATCAGCAGGGCCCGACAGCGCCGTGGATCTTTGAGAACTCCGGCGCCATAGGTTCTGGCAAGCTCTTGGAGCATTCGGCGTGGCTTATCGTCCATACTCAGCGGCAGAGTCGCACAGGGGGCACCAGGGCCGGTTCACCTCAGGCTGGTTACGATGCAGAGATGCCACGATTCTCCGCGTGCGGATCATGAAGTGACCTGTGATTTGCGGAGACAGCATCGGCCTAGTCGCGTGGCGCACCGTCGGTCGATGCCGCATCGTCAGCCTCCTCGTCACCATCGCCGACAACGTCCGCCAACCTAACGCGTTTGCTGGGCTCACTGGGGCCTTCGTGCTTGAAATGCGCGACGAAACGGGAGCCAATCTCAGGACCCTCAGTCGCGTGACGGCGCGCGCCCCCACTGACTAGTCGTGCGTCCGAAACACGAGACTCCTCAGATAGTACGTCAGCCTGGTCGGGACTTACCGGTGCCGCAGCCAGCTCCTTGCTCAACACCAGCACCGCTGCGACCTCGCCCGCCGAAGTGGGAGGTTCCTCCTGAGGCAAAACTCGCGCCTCCCGGGAAGACGCTGCCGCCCCGGATTGAGCCCGAACCGCATCCACACGATACAGGATGCCCAAGGAAATGTCGTCTCCACTGCCGGCCTCAGAGGCCTCGTTGAGCCAGTCAGTTAAGCTCTCCTCCACCGACTGCACGCCGTCCTCGCGCATAATCGCCAGAATGTCCGAACCAACCCTGCGGAAAGCATCGTCATTTACGAAGGAATTGGCATACCCATCGGTGGCAGCCATAATCAACGCCGGAAGTCTGCCATAGTCCGCTTGGAAACTCAGCCGGACCTCACGCCAGGCCTTCAACATGCAGAGAGACGTCGTCTCATTGGCGATCAGACGGGCGTCCCGGGCAAGAGGGCGTGTCACGGTGCCGTCATCGCCAACAATCAGGATATCGCCATCCCCGAGTTGAAGGAAGAGCAGAAAGCCCTGGGTCACCAACACGCCCAGCACGGTAGCTCCATACGCCAGACGTGGAGTCTTGATGACCTCCTTACAACTTCGCTGACCGCGCTGCTGGGTAAGTTTCACCAACTCCAATTCGGTGAATGGGTAGTCGGCAAGATCTCGATCGACGGCACTCTGCCAACGGCGCACCAACTCGTTCGGAAGACGCTCCTCAGCAACGCGCTTCACCATCGAAAGGTTCTGTGGATCCGGCTGCCCGGACACAAGCTCCTCCATCAGATCAGCAGCGGCGGCGACAGCAAACCTCGAACCCCGGTCACTTCGGAAACTCTTGGCACTGCCGTGACCATCAGAGACCACGAGGACCAACGGCGGCCCGCTTCGTGAGGAGGGACTCCAGGAAATCGCATCCTGGTTTGGCAGATCGGCACGAACGTGCGAAGCGCCCCGAACCGATTGACCGATGACGTGCCACAACGGTTCTGGTGTCATTTCCTGGATCCTTCCAACCTACCAGACGTCGTCGGCCGACACAGGGCCGGCGTCATCCGCGGGGGTAACCGTCGGGACTGCTGGAACCGGCACATTGGTCGTGGAAACAGCCCCTGCCGATTGGCTGGCCGGGCTCGACGCAGACTTGAGGACCGCGGTCGAAACCCACTTGATGTAGCTGACCAACGACTCCGGATTGTTGGCCTGCAGCGGCTTGATCTCGACGTGACCGATGAACTTTTGCAGAACATCGTAGTCGGCGTCGGAGCCGATCGCGATGGCGATACGCACAGCCTTCTTGCCCCAAGGCTGCCCCATCAGTTCCTTCAGCCCCTTCTCGAAGCTGTCCGTGGGTTGGCCGTCAGAAATCAGCACCAGGACTGGCGGCAACGCACGATCCGTCATTGGCGGGATCTTGAGCTGCTCAGCCACCATCGACAGCGCCTTGCCCATATCCGTCACGCCATCAGCCTTCAGGTCCTCCCACTTGAAGTCCTCAACCGGCGTGGGTTGCGAGATGTGCCACTGTGCACCACTTGAGAACTTGATCGCCCGCACCAGAACCTGCGCGTTGGGGTTCTCCGCACCAACCTTCTGCATATGAGGGATCGCCTCGTGAATAGCCACGTTCAGAGCTTGGATCTTGCCGTCGGTCTTCATCGACCCCGAACAATCAGTTATCCAGATAAAGTGCAACGGTCGTGTTGCCAGTTCACCACCAGGTCGTTTACTCATCTACACCCTCCTGAATATCGTAGAGCAGTCTCTGGGATCTGCCGCAATGGCGTCCTCAGCAGGCGCCTATAGTATAGCCACGCTACCATCTCAAGTCAAAACGCTCGGCTTTAACACCAGTAACCTCAAGACAGATACGCAACCACAGCACGAAAGTTGCATCCCCCAGACAAGGTCACAGGGACCTACGCCTCGCTTCGGCGCAGCGCCAGAGCCACCGCCGTCACCCATGGCAGCACTCTGAACTCCCCCGCATCCAACGCAGCCGCCATCTCCTCGCGCGTCAGACTCAGCGGTTCTTGAACCTCAAGGTCATCGGCATCTGCCTCAGTGACAACCTCAACCTCGGTCGCCAGATATAGGTGAGCCACACCGGCGCCCCGGTTGCCGTCAACCGGGAACCTCCCCAGAGGTTCCCATCGGCCGGCCACGCAGCCAGTCTCCTCCAATAGTTCGCGCTTGGCAGCGACAAGTGGGGGTTCACCCGGCTCAATGTAGCCTCCGGCCGGGGCCAACGAATCTCCCTCGATGCTGTACTTGCTCTGCCGGAAACACAGATACCGGCCATCCGGCGTCACCGCGACCACGGTCACGAACTCTGGGGTCACCACCCACGACCAATCCGGGATCACCTGCCCATCCGGCAGCGCAACTTCGTGCAGCTCGACCCTCAGGAATCGGCCTTGGTCCAACACCGTGCGGCGCGACAACGTCCGCCATGTCTTCATCACCCCTCCCGGGAAGTTGCCCGCCGTCACAGCCCGATCTCGGGCCCCGACGAGCCGGCCACGAACACTGAGCCATATTACCTCGCAATGGCACTCTGTCCACCATCACGCATCCGTCGTAGCGATCACGAGACCTTTACACGTATCTTCCCCACACCGAAACACGCCGGCCCGCTTCACCGCGCCTTGCTCTCCTGTCTCTTTGATGTATCATAGTCAGAGTCATAGATCACCAATATGACCCATACATTAGGCACAAATGCATACTCACTGGAGGTTAATATGTCCTATATTGAAGATATTCTCGCCCGCGAGATCCTTGACTCCCGCGGCAACCCCACGATCGAAGTAGAGGTCGTGGTTGCGGATGGCAGCTTCGGCCGTGCGGCTGTCCCCTCGGGCGCGTCCACCGGCGTTCACGAAGCGCTGGAACTGCGCGATGGCGACGGGGGTCGCTATAGCGGCAAGGGTGTGCTCAAAGCCGTTGACAATGTCAACAACGTCATCGCCGAGGAACTCGTCGGGTGGGATGTCACGGATCAGAAAGGTATCGACGAGCTCATGATCGAGCTCGACGGCACGCCCAACAAAGCCACCCTGGGCGCCAACGCTATCCTGGGTGTCTCTCTGGCCGTCGCCAAGGCCGCGGCTAATTACGTTGGACTTCCCCTATACCGCTACATCGGCGGCACCTATGCCCATGTGCTCCCCGTCCCAATGATGAACATCCTGAACGGCGGCAAGCACGCCGTTGACGGGCCTGATCTTCAGGAGTTTATGGCGATGCCCGTCGGTGCGCCAACCTTCGCCGAGGCACTCCGCTGGGGCTCCGAGACCTACCACGCGCTCAGGTCCGTGCTCAAGAGCAAGGGCTACGGCGTGGGCGTGGGTGATGAAGGCGGCTTCGCCCCAAGCCTGAAGACCAACGAGGAGGCCATTGAGCTCATCCTGGAGGCCATTCAGAAGGCAGGCTATACCCCTGGCGAGGACATCTGGATCGCAATGGACCCCGCCGCCTCTGAGATCTACGAGGACGGCAAGTACCACCTGGCCAAGGAAAACCGTATCCTGACCAGTGCCGAGATAGTCGACTTCTACGCCAACTGGGTGGAGAAATACCCCATCATCAGCATCGAAGACGGTCTGGACGAGGATGACTGGGACGGCTTCAAGCTGATGGTCGAGCGCTTGGGTGACAAGCTGCAGATCGTTGGCGATGACCTCCTCGTGACCAACACGGAGCACATCGCGCGCGCCATTGAGGAGCAGGCCGTCAACTCCGTGCTGATCAAGCTGAACCAGATCGGCAGCCTCACCGAGACGACCGCAGCCGTCCGGATGACCCTTACGCACGGCTGGACCGCCGTTGTCTCCCACCGCTCTGGTGAGACCGAGGATGCCACCATCGCCGACCTGGCCGTGGCCCTGAACACCGGCCAGATCAAGACCGGTGCGCCCTGCCGCTCAGACCGAGTGGCCAAGTACAATCAACTGCTGCGCATCGAGGAAGAGCTGGGAGCTCAGGGTGTTTACGCCGGCAAGAACGCCTTCCCCAATATCAAGCTCTAGGAGCCGGCTGAAGCCGAGCCTTCCAGCATAGCTAGCGCACGACACGACAAAGCCGGGACACTCATCGAGTGCCCGGCTTTGTCGTATCATAGACATACAGTCGGCAAGTCGGCAAGACACGGCGGCTTTCAGATATCCGAATCAGCCGATATGCGTCTCCACTTTCATCGTCGGCGGATTTTCAAGGTGCTTCTTCACTGCGCAGAGCTCAGCCGCTTTGATCAGAGCCTTCCGATACTTCTTCGGGAAGCCCTCAGGTAGATCAATGTGGAGGGTGATATCACTGATCATATGCGTCAGCGGATCCATCACCACGTCCTCACGAATCTGGACATCCTCGGTGGACAGCCCTCGCTTCTGCAAGAAACTCACGACATAGATCCCAGCGCACGTCCCCAGCGAAGCCAGGAAGAGCGAGAACGGCGAGGGGGCCGACCCATCCTGATGGGTTGTGATCACCATGTCACCCACATGCGCATCCACACGAGAACCACCGGGAAACCGAATCACCATCTTCTCCATCGTCACAAACTCCTTATTGCCCTGACAGTAATATTAACAAACCCATTATAATCATAAAGAAGGCAAGCGCAAGCCAGAACAGCTCGGCGCGGTTTCGACGCATCACGGGCACCTCAGGCGGCGGGAACAATCCCAGCTCTCCGCACAGAGTGCGTTGCACGAAACCACATGACCTAACCCAGCAGGTCAAGCGGTCATCGGCCAAAGTGGCAACTGCCGTGCTGCGCGACGTCCATCAAGCAGCACATACGGGGCGGCGCGCTTCGTCGATACGCCCAGCTTATGAAGGTGGTTGAGGTCGCGCAGGTGGCCTCGCCGTCGGGCCCTCAGGATGCGCTCAGCACCTTTCAGGCCGATGCCCGGGATCCGCAGCAGGAGCCGTCGATCGGCGGTGTTCACCTCAACTGGGTTCTCCTTCAGATTGCTCTGCGCCCAGGCCAGTTTGGGGTCCATATCCAGAGGGAGGTCACCGCCGGCGCCGAATGGCAGTTCCTCGACGTCAAACCCGTAATCGCGGAGCAAAAAGGAGGCCTGGTAGAGGCGTTGCTCACGACGTAGATTCACCGCAGGTTGCTCCTCAAGCGGTGTATTCGGCACCGGACTGAACCCGCTGAAGTAGGTGCGTGCAAGCCCCAGCTCCGAATAGAGGTAGGATGATGTCATCAGCAGTTCCAGATCGGACTCCCCGGCAGGGCCGACAACGAACTGTGTTGTCAGGCTGCGGCGCTTGCCGGGAACCACGTACCGCAGCCGGTTAGCCCAGCGCAACCGCTCAAGCAATTGGTCCGCGAACTGCTTCCGGGGCGCCAGCTCCGCCAGACGCTTGGCATTCGGCGCTTCGAGGTTGACCGAAACGCGATCGGCCCACCTCATCGTCTCAGCAACCTGGTCAAACTCAGCCCCCGGCATGATCTTCACGTGCAGGTATCCTGGGAAATGATACTTGCGCCTCAACAACTCAGCCGTGGCAATGATACGGTCCTGGGTCTTCGCTCCCCCACCTACTATCCCGGAGCTCAAGAAGACGCCCTCAACCACTCCCTGCCGCCACAGCTGATCGCTCAACGAGGCGAGTTCATCGGGAGTGAAGGTGGCCCGCCGCGTATCACGACCCGAACGGAAAGCACAGTACCGGCAATCGTTCTCACAGACGGAAGAGACAAGCGTCTTGAGCATTGGAATCCGCCGCCCTCCGGGCAGTGTCGCGTGCGACACGCACTTCGCCAGTTCGCGCGGTGTCTTAGGGGCAGCGGACCGCTGCCCCATCAGACCCACATCTTCGGCAGGCTCGTACTGCGCGGCCTCTCCCAGTAAGTTGAGTTTGTCGATTGGTTCCATAGGTATTCCCAGTTCCATTATACGAACGAATGTTCTATTCGTCAAGTTCGAGGACCGCCTCTCGCGTCGGGACAATCGCTGCAGGTGTACCTGCGCAACCTGACCATCAGTCGCCGTGTTTCAGGATAGACAGCCCCCCCTGATCGCCCGGTCACGGACCGCCTTTAGGAATTCGTTCCCATTCCGAAACGCGCTCGGCATGGTGCGGGCTTTGTCTGTCACCGTTTTTGCTGTAGAATACAAGGCACATGACCATACTCTGAAAGGAGCTTGTCGATGCGTTTTGTCATTGTGGGAGCCGGCGTTGCGGGGATCACTGCAGCTATGGACCTGGCCCGCCGTAACCTCGGCGAGGTCATCATCTACTCGGACGAGGAGTATCCTTACTACTACCGCCCCCAATTGACTGAGTTTTTGGCCGGCAATCTGACCTTGAGTCGGTTGTTGCGGCGACCGCTCTCCTGGTACCAGGATCGCGGCATCGACCTCCGCTTGGGCAAGTCGGTCACTGCCATCGACTCAGCACAGAAGACTATCACCGTCGACGGCGATAGCGTTTCCTACGACAAGCTGCTCCTCGCCGTGGGCTGTCTCCCATTTGTACCCCCTATGGAGGGGACCGACCAAGAGCGCGTTCTCACCTGGCGAACATTGAAGGACACGCTGGAGATGGAAAAGGCTGCCGTCACGTGCAAGGAGATCGCCGTGATCGGCGGCGGGCTCCTGGGACTCGAGGCTGCACGTGGTCTCAAGGGCTACTGCGCCAACGTCTCGGTCCTGGAGTTCTTCCCAAGATTGATGCCCAGACAGCTCGACGAAGCGGGGTCACGCCTGCTGCAGGACTTCGTGGAATCTCTCGGCATCAGCGTCGTTGTCGGAGCTCGTTGCGAAAAGATCCTGGGCGATGGCCAGATCACCGGCGTGCTGCTTCAGGGCGGCCGGATCGTACCGGCTCAGACCGTGGTCGTTGCCGCCGGTGTGCGCGCCAACGCAAAGCTCGCTATGGATGCCGGACTCACCGTCGACCGTGGAATCGTCGTTGACGAGAGAATGACCACCAGCGACCCCGACATTTACGCCGCCGGCGACGCCAGCGTCTTCAGGGGATACAGCTGGGCCATCGCGCCGATCGCACAGGCGCAGGCACGCGTTGCCGCGGCCAATATGGCCGGCGAAGAGTCTCTGTACGAAGTCGTGGTACCGTCCACGACCCTCAAAGTCGTCGGCATTGATGTCAGTTCAGTGGGCATCGTCAACCCCGAGAACGAAGACGCCACAGAGATCCAGGAACTTGACAATGAAGCCGGTACGTACAAGAAGGTCGTGCTCCGCGACAACACTGTCATCGGCTCCATCGTGATCAACGACCGCCAGTTGGCCAAGAAACTTGAGAACGCCATTTCCAGCCGGGAGCCGATGACGCCTGACGAAGCGCAAAGGGTAGTCAGCTAGCTGAGGCAGTCGATAGATGGTCTCGAAGGGACGCAATGCAGCTACAGGACTTGTCAGCCGCTGAGCAAGACACGCGACCGGAGTTGCAGTTCGCTGCCGCTCTGGCTGAGGCAGCGGCAGTGGTCAACAGCTCGCTTGATTTCGAGGATGTCCTAGACCGGATCTTAGAACAGGTGACGCGGGTCGTTCCCGGAAATACATACAACATCATGTTGGTCGAGGACGGTGTGGGCCGCATCGTTCGGTGGCGTGGGTATCGGGATCAAGGCATCTCGGAACACAAGGTACGAGGGACCTTCACTCGCGTGACATCCTATGACACCTTCAGAGAGATGATGGAAACGTGAGAACCAGTCGTCATTGGCGACACTGAAACCCACGGTGCATGGGTCCACAAGCCACAACGCGTGGACCACCGCGCCTATCTCGGTGCCCCCATACGCATCGCCGGCCGCACCGAGGGATTCATCAACATCAACAGCTCAGACCCCAACCGCTTTGATTCCGACGATGCAGAGCGGCTCAAGGTGTTTGCGGACCACGCTGCAGTTGCGCTGCGAAACGCACAGCTGTACCGCGAGACCCAGAGATATGCGGAGGAGCTGGAGCGCCGCGTGGAGGACCGAACCCGGGCCCTAGAGACGCGCACAGCGTGGTCCGAAGCCGTCCTCCGAAGCACCTCCGACGGCATCATCGTCACGGATGGCGAGGGAAACATCACCCAGATGAACCCAGTAGCATCCAGATGGCTCGAGCAGGTGCTGCAACCGGCCGATGCAGCGATCCTGTGCGAAGCTGTCAGATCCACAGCACTGCGAGCAGCAGAGAGGCCCGAAGAGCTCGTAGATCTGGGGGGCATTGACCTGGAGCTGCAGGCTTCGCCGGTCTTTGAGGATAATCCCCGCGGCAATGCAGTTGTTGCCGTGCACGACGTCACACATCTCAGGGCGCTCGACCGGATGAAGTCGCAGTTCATCTCTGACGTCTCTCACGAGTTAAGAACGCCCATCGCTGCCATGTTACTCTACACATCGCTCCTCCAGACGAGCCCCGAAGATCGCAAAGCATCTTACTTCGCCGCCCTTGAGCAAGAGCTTAGCCGCCTCACCCAGCTCCTTGAGGGCATTCTGCACATTGCCAGGATCGAAGCCGGGCACCTTGAGTTGAGGCCACAGGAAATGGATCTTGATCTCCTGGCCTCCACCGTGGCGGATAGCTACGCCCCAGAAGCGGAGACCCGCGGGCTTGATATGCAGTACCACAGCCCGGGACATCCCGTGCTCGTCCAGGCCGACCCGGCCTGGATCATAAGGAGCGTCAACAACCTGATGGAGAACGCCCTCCTCTACACGCACACCGGCAGCATCGACGTGGCAACCGCTATTCAAGAGCGCGATGGCACTGCCTACGCACAGCTGTCTGTGACCGACACCGGCATCGGCATCAGGGAGGAAGAGCGCGAGCACCTCTTTGACCGTTTCTTCCGCGGCGAGGAAGCGCGCACAATGCAGATCCCCGGCAGTGGTCTCGGACTCGCCATCGTGCAAGGGGTCGTCGCCGTACACGGCGGCAGCATCTTGGTCGAGAGCGAAGAGGGCAAGGGCTCCCGATTCACCATCAGACTCCCGCTTGCGCCCACTGCAGACTAGAGCATACTAGGACACGTCGTACCGGATCACCAAGCCTCACCTAGATCGTGGCAGCCAAAGAGGAAACCATGACCAAGAAGACAATCCTCACCGTCGAGGACCACGACTTACTGCTCTTCGCCATTCGAGACATTCTCAAGGCTGAGTTACAATGTGGTTACGGCGGCCGATGGCGTTGATGCGCTGGAAAAGATGCAGACCATCCGGCCGGACCTGATCATCGCCGATATATCCATGCCCAGGATGAATGGCTACACATTCTTTGAG